>Ga0247608_10000999_pt1 | contig 41818 bp, 45 predicted proteins | sample 176DNAGHGlowgp2_FD_193490 | JGI IMG/M metagenome (GOLD analysis project Ga0247608, IMG submission 193490) | Sheep rumen microbial communities from Palmerston North, Manawatu-Wanganui, New Zealand - 1766 DNA GHGlow gp2 | ecosystem: Host-associated > Mammals > Digestive system > Stomach > Rumen ...
TTACCCATGAGAGAGTACCTCCAATTTGATATGTTTATTTTTCGTCACTTAAACAATATCATTTTTGGTACTCTCTTTCAATATTTTCTTTTCAATTTACATGTGACATATCTATTTTAAACCTATATTCGGAAGAAAAGTGCTACTCTTTCGCACGGCTAATTTAGCAATATCATTATCGAAATATATCCTCTAATCATTTTTTAGTTCCATTTATTATTTATATTGAATATTATGTTAATGAGGAGGCGTTATGTTAAATTCAGTCTTACTTGCCTTTTCAGTGAGCATTGACTCTCTTGGAATTGGTATTACATATGGAATTAGAAATGCGAAAATAAAGTTTATGTCTAGATGTATATTATTTATTATGTCTGTGTTTTTCACTTACTGTTCATTTGCAATAGGAAAATTTATAAATTCTATTCTTTCTGAAGTTGTAACAAAAATAATTAGTTCTGGAATATTAGTTATAATTGGAATTTTGATTATAGCTGACCCTATTCCTTTTGATTTGGATCATTCAAAAGCAATAGATATAAAAGAAGCCTTATTACTTGGTACTGCTCTTTCTCTTGACTCTGTCTGTGTTGGAATTGGAAGTAGCATAGGTGGATATTCTGCCTCATACTTTCCGCTTCTTGTTGCCTTATTTCAACTTATATTTATGTCTATTGGCATGTTTATAGGGAAAAAAATAATTAAAAATTTTGATATTCCTGATAAAATATGGAATCTAATCTCTGGTGGAATTATAATTGTTTTTGGAATTATAAAGTTTTTGATTTAAACTTAGATAAATAAATTTATAATTGATTTAAAAAATCATTAATAGAAATATCTGCTTGCTCTAGAATACTTTTTAGTGTTCCTCTAGCAATTTCACTATGTATTGGAATTATACATACTCTGTTCGAATAAATGCTTCTATATTTGGCATGACTTCCTTTTTGCGAAACTTTTTCAAAGCCAAATTTTCCGTAATACTGAAATAATTTTACCGAGGTGGTAATATTGGATATTTTGAACTCATATCACCACCTCCATTGTTGTTATATAAGTTTCTTTAGGAGATATTGGCTCTTCATTTTGATAATAAAGTTCTAATGCTTCTTTTAAATTTTTCATTGATTCTTCAACTGTTTTTCCTTGTGAAGCAACATTATTCTCTAAGCATTTTGCTACATACCAATCTTCATCTTTTTGTATTATAACATTACATTTAATACTCATATTGTATCTTCACTCCTTTCAAGAATATAATATATCATATTTCATGAATTTATTCAATAAGTTAGGCTCATACTTTTCCCTTTTTTTCATATACTAAATTTATGAAAAGAAAGCTTATTAAACCTAATTTTATATTTATATCTTTGAAAGATAATATGTTATCTATAATATTTGCATTATTTTTGATAGGTCTTGTGGCATTTTCGAGAGAAAACTTACAAGCCTGTAAAGACGGAATAAACTTATGGGCACAAGGTGTTGTTCCTTCTTTACTTCCATTTTTTATTGCTTGTGAACTTTTATCATATACAAATATTATAGATATTTTAGGAATTAAACTTAAGAAAATAATGAGACCAATATTCAATGTTCCTGGAGAAGGTGCTTTTCCTCTTGTTATGGGTATTATTAGCGGTTATCCTGTTGGTGCAAAGATTGTAACTAACTTTAGAAAAGAAAATATATGTACAAAGGAAGAAGCGGAAAGACTACTTACCTTTACGAATAATTCTGGACCTTTATTCATTATTGGAACTGTTGGTATTTCATTGTTTGGAAATACCACTATCCGGTCTACTTCTTTTTATAACTCATCTTTTATCAAGTATTACAGTTGGAATAATTTTTAGATTTTGGAAATATAAGTCATATACACATGTACAAAATTCTACTTATATTAAAAGAGAAAAAAAATTACCTCCTAAACTTTCTAGCTTAGGAAGTATTTTGCAAGCAAGTATAATGTCTTCTATCAAAACTGTTGTTATGATAGGTGGATTTGTCGTGCTTTTTAGTGTTATTATATCTATACTAAATAACACAGGTATTATAAAAATATTATCAGCTATAATAACACCTATTCTATCTCTATTTCATATTCCATCTTCTTTTGCAAGTGGGATACTTTCAGGAATTGTTGAGCTTACAAATGGTGTTTCTATTATATCTCATATTCCTATGAAGGCGATATCAGTAAATGAAATAATCTGCGCATTTTTGCTTGGATTTGGAGGCATATCAGTACTTCTTCAAGTATTAAGCATTACATCAACTTCTGATATATCAATAAAGCCATATATTATAGGAAAACTTATGCAAGGATGTATTGCAGCTCTATATACATACCTTCTTATACAGAATTTTGCTGTGTTTAATTTGGATATATAAAAGAACCTTAGGAGTATTTCTACTTCTAAGGTTCTTTACTTTTACTTGCTATAGTTCCAGTATCCTTCGACTTGGTTGTCAACAATGTATTGAACAACCTTATCGTAATCTGCCTTAGAACTAACATAAGGTAGGCCTCCAGCAATACCAACGTTAATTCCCAGATTTCTAGCCACTTCAGCGGCTTTAGCCATCTGACATAAGTCGCCCTCAAAAGTATAGATAGTTTTATTGGGTGCTGGTGCATGAGCATTGGCTAATAAAGCTGCAACTCCTGCTGAAATTTCCATTCTGCCTTTTTCCATGTTGTTTCTCCTTTCAGCATATTACTTTCAGTACATTACTGAAAATTACAATATTATTATAACAAATTTCTCCTATAAAGTCAAATTTATGTAAAGTGCATTTTTAAATAATATATTCTTATCTGTAATATTTGCCATTATAGTATCTATTATTACAACCACAGCCTGAATTCCCCCCATTGTTATTGCTATTGTTTCCATTATTGTTGTTATTTCCGTTATCAATTATGTCATCATCATCGTCATCATGTATTAGGTTTATAACTGCTCTTGTGATTACTGCTGATATAAATGCAAGTATTGTATAAAGTATCACGTATATTAAGAAAGTTGCATCAAATGCGGCAAATGCTACTATTAAGTATATTGCAAATGTAAGTGCAGCAACAGCAATTGGATTTCTTAAAACTGTTTCTAACACACTTGCAATTATTATTGTTGCTATTGGCAAAGCAAAAAGTAATAATAAAAAATCCATAATATGTATCTCTCCTTAAATATAAATTCTTTTTGAGATATAATATGATTTTTTTATGCTTTATGTGATTAAAAAATGAAACGATTGGGACGGTTCTGTTCGTTCCAAAAAAAAACGATTGGAACAGTCCCAATCATTTCTTTAATCATACTTCACACTTACTAGATACAGTGCATGTGGTGGCAAAGTCTTTCCTGCTCTTTGACGATTTCCTTCTTCTATTATTTCTGGTATTTCTTCTGGTTTTGTTTTTCCGAAGGCCAACATCAACTAATGTTCCTGATATTATTCTTACCATATTATATAAAAATCCGTTTCCTGTAAGCTCTATTATTATATTTTCATCTTTCTTTTCTATATTTGCTTTATATATTGTTCTTACACTACTTTTGCTACTTGTTCCGCTTGCTTTAAATGCTTTGAAATCATGTGTTCCTTCAAAGTGCTTTATAGCCTCTTGCATTTTTTCAAAGTTTAATTTTTGTGGAATATGATATTCTAAATATCTATATATAGCACTTCCTGTTTGAGAGTTATCTATTATATATCTATATGTTTTTTCTTTACAGTTATATCTTGCATGAAAATCTTCTGAAACTTCTTCTGCTTTTTTTATAACTATTGATTTTTTTAAATTTGCATTTAAAGCAAGTACAAATCTATCAAGCTCCATTTCACAATTTGTCTTAAAATTTGCAACTTGTCCAAGTGCATGAACTCCTGCATCTGTTCTGCCAGATGCATTTAATTCTACTTCCTCCTTGGTTATTGTTGAAATTGCTTTTTCTATTTCTCCTTGAATATTAAGTTTATTTGGTTGTTTTTGCCAGCCATTAAAATCTCTTCCATCATATTCTATGGTTAGTTTTATATTTCTCATTTAATACCTCTTTTTTATGAATGAAGATGGGTGTCCAAATTTGAACGCCCATCTTGTTTGATTAATCTTTGAAAATAACAGCCAATATCTCCTGGATAATAAGACCTATTACATAAGCATACCAATTTGGCGTAGCAATCGAGCTAATAAGATTAAATAAAAATATAGTTACACCCAAGTATAATAGAACTCTAAATGTAAAATCTTCATTCTTATTCCGCTTCTTACCTATGAAAACATCATATCCTTTTCCATTTAAAATGCCCGCTATTCCCCAAACAATCATATTTTTAAGCATAGCAATTCCTCCTGTAAATATAAATTAGCAAATTAGCTATTGCTTTTTTATTATACTCTGTTTTACATAATTTGTCAATTTAATTAATCGCTTTATTTAATCTTGCTTTAACACTATCTTCTCCTAATACTTGCATTATTTCATACATATCAGGTGTGTTTTGTCTTCCTGTTAATGCAACTCTTATTACTGTACTTACATCTCCAACATGGCCTTTGAATCCATCAGGATTTGCTTTGTATTCCTTTACTTCTCTTGCATATCCGTGTTTTTCTGCTAAATCTTTTAATTTATTGAACCAAGTTTGCTTGTCATCTGCAAGTGTAAAGAAATTCTCTAAATAATCAGTAATTAATGCTTTGATTTCTTCTTTATCATTTATATTTTGATATGCATATTCGATATTGCTGTTTAAAAATCTGTCATCATACATATACTCAATATTTTCTTTTAAAGTAGACCATTTTGCTATATCTTTTCTAGGCTTTTCATTTCCTCTTTCAATTCCTAGAACTTTTAATGTATATTCTTTATCTTTCTCAAGCATTTCTTTTAAATCTTTGTCATATTCATCTGCCCATTCATAAGCTAAATCATATACTTCTTCTTTTGTATATCTTGATATAACTGTCTTAGAAATATCAAGTAATTTTACCATATCAAATAAAGCACCACTTACACTCATTTTGTTTAATGATAATTCGAACTCATCAATTGAAGCTGTTTTATTTTGTCTTCTCCATTGTTCGAAATTTGAATTTGCAATATTTAGTAAATACTCTTTTGCAGCATCAGAAGGAATACCTTCCTTTGAATAAAACTCTACTGCTGCTTCTGGATCTTTTCTCTTACTTAATTTTCTCTTTGCCCCATCTTCTTCCTTCATGATAGGTGCGATATGTGCATATTTAGGAAGCTTAAATCCTAATTCTTGGAATAACTGTATATGTACAGGAAGTGATGATAGCCATTCATCTCCACGAATAACATGTGTTGTTCTCATTAAATGATCATCAACAGCATGTGCAAAGTGATATGTTGGAAGTCCATCAGATTTTATGATTACTATATCTTGGTCATTTTCTGGGAAATCAATATTTCCTTTTATCACATCATGATGCTTGATTTTCTTTTCAGGATTTCCTGGAGATCTAAATCTGATTATATATTCATCTCCATTTTTAATCCTTCTTTCTATTTCATCAAGTCCTAGATTTCTACAAGCTGCCCATTCTCCATAATATCCAGGTCTAAGCTTTGCAGCTTCTTGCTTTGCTCTCATGTTGTCCAAGTCTTCTGCTGTACAGAAGCAAGGATATGCTTTTTTCTCTTCTATTAATTTCTTTGCAAAAGATTGATATATTTCTTTTCTTTGACTTTGCTTATATGGTCCATAATCTCCAAAAGATGTATCCTCATCAATCATTCCCTCATCTGGGTGAAGATTAAATTTCTTTAGGGCATCAATTATTCCTTGTACTCCATTTTCAACTTCTCTTTTTTGGTCTGTATCTTCAATTCTAAGCATGAATACACCATCAGTTTGCTTTGCAACTTTTGAGCATATTACACTTGTAAAAATTCCACCAATATGAACAAATCCTGTTGGACTTGGTGCAAATCTAACAACCATTGCTCCTTCTTTTAATTTTCTTTCTGGATATTTTTCCTCATAATATGAGCTATCTTTAATGTCTGGAAAAATTAAATTAGCTAAGTCTTTGTAATCCATCTTATATCATCCTCTCTTATAATTAATATACCTTTAAAATGGAAGCATTTCGCTTCCATTTCATACTTTTCATTTTTGTCTTTTGAATAATGATTTTATTTTATTTATTATTCTTACAATAAAGTTTTCTTCTTTTACAATAGTCATTTGAGTGCATTTCTCTTTGTTTTCGCTATATGTACTACTATTATTTTGAAATACTTTATGAGAAAAATATTTTTCTCTTTCTTTTTCTTCATTTTCAGTTAATACTTTATCCAATGCATCCTTTTCTTCAGGATCACACCAATACAAATAGTGAAGCAAACCAATAAAGTCTCTTGTTTGTTCAGAGATGTTTTGTTCTACTAACTTTCTTGAAAAGTCATAAGTAAATTTATAATCACTTTTAATTTTATATTCGTTGATTGCTCTTCTAATATTTTCAGGAATTTTATCATAAAGTTCTATACTTAAGTGTTTAAAAATTTCCTTTGTTTCAATAACCATTCTTTCTTCTAAACTTCTCTCCATAATATAATTACCTCTATATTATCTTTCTTCTTTAGTATTTTCTTGCTCCATATTTTTAGATCTAAATAAATTTTTAAACCAATTTGAAATTCTAGCTAAAGCTCCTTTTGTTCTAGTTTCAGCAAGTGCTTGTGTTTCTTCTTTTCCAATCTTTTCTGTATAGAACGAGCCTGGCCTTTCTTCATTTATATTTTTTAGTTGTTCTACAGTGTGTGCTCCTCCATATGCATGTTCCAAGTCATCATCAGATAATTCTTCTTTCGACTCTGTTTGAATTTCAATATAATTTCTATTTGTTTCATTATCTCCTATCCAAACACTATCATTTTTATTTTCTTGCTCAAATAGTTCTTCAGTGCTTCTTGTTGTTCCCCATACATTTTTTAATTCTTCTTCTGATAATTCGTCTTTATCCATTTGTATTCCTCCTTATTTTGCTTTAGCTTCAGTTAATTTTAGATAATTATATCATTATAATATACTATAATAATACTTTTGTCAACAAAATTAGCAATTTTTACATTTGGAAAAGATTTGAGGCGAGTTCAAGGCGGACAAGTGAGGGAACCGGAAATGTACTTGTGTACTTTGAGGATTTCCGATACGCGGTCCAACACAGAAATCGTCCAAATATTTTTCAAATTATCACACTTCCATTATGATAGGCAGTACCATCGGATTTCTCTTATTATTTCTAAGTAAGAAATCTCTTAGTGTATCTTTTATTGTAAGCTTTATTACTGCCCAATCTGTCACATTATTTTCTTGTAATCTCGTAAGCTCGCGTCTAATAGCATTTTTCATATCTTCCATCAAGTTTTCAGATTCTCTTACATATACAAAACCTCTTGAAATAACCTCAGGTCCTGATACTATTTCTCCTGTTGAGCCATCTATTGCAACAACTACAATTATTAATCCGTCTTGAGCAAGATGTTGTCTATCTTTTAATACTATATTTCCAACATCACCTATTCCAAGTCCATCAACCATTATTTTACCTGATTGAACTGCTCCATTTATTTTTGCTTCATTTGGTGAAACTTCAAGGATTAGTCCATTTTTCATCAAGAAAATGTTTTCTCTTGGTATTCCCATCTTAACTGCTGTTTCAGCATGAGCTATAAGTTGTCTATATTCACCATGAACTGGCATAAAATATTTTGGTTTTATTAATGAAAGCATAAGTTTTTGTTCCTCTTGGCATCCATGTCCTGAAACATGAATATCTGCAAGTGAACTATATATTACTTCTGCACCTATTTGCATCAAATCATCTATTACTTTTGATACATACTTTTCATTTCCTGGTATTGGGTTTGCTGAAATTATAACTAAATCATTTGGTGTAATTTTTACTTTTTTATGTTCACCTGCTGCCATTCTAGTAAGTGCTGACATTGGTTCTCCTTGACTTCCAGTCGTGATAATTGTAAGCTTTTCATCTGCATATTTATTTACTAAATCTATATCAATTAATGTATTTTTTGGAATATTCATATATCCAAGCTCTGCAGCTGTCTCAACAATTTTTACCATACTTCTTCCGCAGATTGCTACTTTTCTACCATTTTCAACTGAAGCATCGATTATTTGTTGGACTCTGTGTACATTCGATGCAAATGTTGCAACAACTACTCTCTTTTTACAATGGAAGAATAATTCATCAAATGCTTCTCCAATGCTACTTTCTGATTTTGTAAATCCTGGTCTTTCTGAATTTGTACTATCAGACATAAGAAGAAGTACACCTTTTTCACCAATTTCTGCAAGTCGTGCAAAGTCTATTTTTTGTCCATCAACAGGAGTATAGTCAATTTTAAAATCTCCTGTATGTACAACTATTCCTGCTGGTGTATATATTGCAAAACTTACTGCATCTGGAATACTGTGTGATGTTCTAATAAACTCGACTTTCATCTTTCCAGCATCAATCGTGCTTCCTTGTTCTACTTCATAGATTTTTGTGCTATTTAATAATCTATGTTCTTCTAGTTTGTTTCTAATTAGACCAACTGTAAATCTTGTTCCATAGATTGGCACATTTACTTGTCTTAAAAGATATGGAATTCCTCCAATGTGGTCTTCATGTCCGTGTGTTATGAATAATCCCTTTATCTTTTCTTTGTTTTTTTCTAGATATGTTGTATCTGCTACAACGAAGTCAACTCCGAGCATATCCTCTGTTGGGAATGCTAGTCCGCAGTCTACTATGATTATCTCATCTTCATATTCAAAAACAGTTAAGTTTTTACCAATTTCAAGTAAACCACCAAGTGGAATTACTTTTAATGGAGATTTCTTAAATCTTATTTCCTCTACTGGTTTTGCAGTTCTTCTCTTTCCTGTACTATGTCTTTTTGTCGTCTTTTCTTTAGCTATTGCTCTAGCTCCTTCGTTTTTTCCTTTCCTATTTGATTTTGGCTTTTTTGATATTTTTTCTCTTTTTAGCATAGAATCTTCTCTTTGATTCTCTTTTGTGCTTATCATTTTGTTTAATTACCTCTCTTTCTAATTTTATGTGTTTTGAAAGAATTGTGCTTTTGGCTAGGCGTTCGAGAGAGAAATACCAGAGATGTGCTTTTTTTCACATTAAGGATTTTCTTTCGATGAACAACGACGCCAAAACGCAATTATTTCGAAACAATGCAATTTTAAATTAACGATGCGGCTCACATCGTTTACAAATATTAAATTTTAATTTTCCGTACAACTCTTTAATATCACTTTAAAATCTCATTTTGGTCATATATATTAATATGACACACACTGTTTGTAATTATACTATAAATTTGCAGATTTGTCAAATGTTGGTGTTATGCAAAGCTTTATAACATTAAAAAGACCGATTACTCGGTCTTTTATCATTTATTTAACAGCTTTTGCATTGTGTACCATGCAAGTTCTGCACATTTTACTCTTGCTGGCATATTCGAGATATTTTGAAGAGCTCTTGCATCTTCTAATTTATCTAGTTCTTCTTCTGGAATATCTTCTCTTTTTATCATTCTTAGGAATATATCAATCATCTTTAGTGCTTCTTCTTTTGATTTTCCTTTAAATAAATCTATCATTATTGAAGTTGATGCTTGAGATATTGCACAGCCATGCCCTGTAAATGCTAAGTCTTTTATGACATCTCCATCCATTATGATTTCAAGAGTTATATCATCTCCACAGCTTGGGTTATGTCCATGCTCGTTATCTGTTGCATTTTCAATTTTATGCTTATTGTATGTTGCTGTACTATGCTCCATAACAATATCAGTATATATCGAACTTAAATCTTCCATAAAAGTATCCTTTCTATAATAATGCTTTTTTTAAAACAAACATTTTTTTGCAAAATGTATTGACTTTTTACTTAATGTGTTATATATTGTATTCCATAGGAAATGAGAAGATAAGCAGATGTGGTTTGCCTCCAAAAGGAGGTGAGGCTTATGATAGATGCGTCATATTTAATTACAGTAATATACATATTATTTTTTACTTTAATACAAATAACTATCATAGCTATTGCCTTGATTATAGCGTTAGCAATAATTTTGAGCAAGAGCGAATAACCAATAAAAAACACATCTGTAAACTTGACGGTTAGATGTGTTTTTTTATTTAACCGGCAAACCACGTTTGTGGTTCCTCCATTTCCTACTTTTATTATAATCAAAATCATTGAATTTGTCAATATAATTAGTAAAATAACAAATAATTAATTTATCCACTTTTCAAAAACTTTTTTAACCTTATACAAAGCCTGTATTAGCCTATCTATATCTTCTTTTGTATTATAGATATATAAACTTGCTCTACATGTTGAGTCTATTCCCATATATCTTAAAAGTGGTTGTGCGCAGTGATTTCCTGACCTTATGCATACGCCTTCCGTATCTAAAACTGTAGCAACATCATGTGGGTGTACTCCTTTTACATTAAAAGAAAATACTCCTGAATGTTTACTTAAATCTCTTGGTCCATAAACAGTTATAAAGTCTAGCTTTCTAAGCTCGCTATCTAAATATTCTGATAATTCTTTTTCTATCTTTTCTACATTTTCCATTCCAACTAAGTTCAGGTAATCTATTGCAGCTTTAAGGCCTACAGCTCCTTCTACGTTTTGAGTTCCAGCCTCAAATTTTGTTGGGACTTCTGCAAATGTTGTTTCTTGCTCATATACATATTCTATCATGTCTCCACCAAATAAAAATGGATTCATTTTATTTAATAGTTCTTTTTTGCCATATAGCACACCAATTCCAAGTGGTGCTAGCATTTTGTGGCCTGAAAATACTAAAAAGTCTGCATCTAAGTCTTGAACATCTACTTTAAAATGTGGTACTGATTGTGCTCCATCTACAACCACTATTGCTCCAACACTATGAGCTTTTTTTATTATTTCTTTTACTGAATTTATTGTTCCAAGTGCATTTGAAACCTGTGTAATTCCTACAATCTTAACTCCTGGAACTATCTTCTTATCTATTTCTTCTTCAAGTATCATTCCCTCTTCATTTATATACATATACTCTAAGCTAGCATTTTTAGCTTTTGCGACATTTTGCCATGTAACTAAATTAGAGTGATGTTCCATTATTGAAAGAACAATCTTGTCTCCTTCTTTTATATTAGCTAGTCCGTAGCTATATGCAATTAGATTCAAGCTTTCTGATGCGTTTCGTGTAAATACTATGTTACTTGCATCTTCAGCATTTATGAATTCTGCTACTGTTTTTCTTGCTTCGTCATAGACTTCAGTAGCTCTTATACTCAATGAATACGCTCCTCTATGAGGATTTGCATTATCATTTTCATAATAGCTTTTTATTGCGTCTAAAACTTGCACAGGCTTTTGTGTTGTAGCTGCACTATCTAAATATGCTATTGTTTTATTTTCTAAAATTTTAAACTCTTTTCTGATTTCAATATTGTTCATTAACAATCTCCTTATTTATTCAATAATTCTGTCAATTTGTTGATTTATTAGATATGAAAGCTTCACATCATCTATCTCTTTTATTATTTTGTTGAAATTAGCTTTTACAATTAGTCTTTTTGCTTCACTATAAGATATTCCTTTTGTCATGATATAGAATATCTTATTCTCATCTATTTTTCCAGATGAAACTCCATGTTCTCCTACTACATCTTCTTCATGACAAAGAAGCATTGGAAGTGACTTTGATTTTGCATTTTCATCTAGTATCATACAGTTTTCGTTTTCGAAACCTTTAGACTTACTTGAACCTTCTTTAAAATCTATTGTTCCTTTGAAGTTCTTTCTAGCATTTTTTGTAATTGCTCCTTGTGCTTCTATATTGCATTTTGTAGACTTTCCATATTCTTCGATATTGTAATTTATATCTAATATATCGTTATTTGTTCCCAAATAAATCGTTTTTAAGTCGTTTTCAGCTCTATCGCCTTCAAGATTTGAATAATAATTAGATATCTTTGTCTTTCCACCAAATTCTGCAAGAATATGTGATACTTTTGCATTTTCTTTCACATTATTCTCTATTGCAATAAAGCTATCTGATTTTTCATTTAAAAGATTTGCTATCACAATGCTAACATTAGAATTTTCTTTTGCAATTGTTTCTTGTTTTAGATCGTGGAAGAACTTTTGGTTATTGTTATTACTTAAATATTCTATTATAAATTTAGCACTTGAGCCTTCTTCCATGACAATTTTTATATTATCTACTAAACTAGTATTGTCTTCATCAAATTCAAATGTAACTCTTATTGGTTCTTTGACTTTTACATACTCTGGAACTGTTAAAATCACACTATAATTGCTTTGAAGTTCAAGTCCTATTTTTGAATTCAATATGCTTTTTGGCTCTTCTATATTAAATTCTATATCATCAGAACTTATCTCAAAAGTAGCATTTTCAAATATCCTTACTTCTGGAAGTTCTAAATCTAAACCTATATCATTAATTCCATAATTGTTAGAAGTTCTAACTGGAGTTTTATTGAGTCTTAACATTATTTCTCCTTTCTTCTTGATTTTTTATGTTAATTATTATATAATATTATCGCTTAAATATTTTTAAGGAGGGTAGTAAAATGCTTATTGCTGTCATTTTGCTCAGCATAGCACTAATTGTCTCACTCATCATCATAATCTATCAGCATCGAAAAATAAAAGCTTGTGCTCCTTTCGTGAGGCGCTGTCTTGATGCTGATATCAAAAAGCTTGAAGCATTAACTGAAGATTTAGAAAAATTATTAAGTAAATCATCTGTTGATGAGTAACACTCCCTAAAGGAAAAAGAATTCTTTCTTTTTCCTTTTTCTTTTTTATCCTATGCTTCCCTCAAGTTCTAGGTTTATCAAATTATTCATCTCCACCGCATATTCAAGTGGAAGTGCTTTTGAGATTGGATCAGCAAAACCACGGACAATCATAGCCTTTGCTTCCCCTTCTGATATTCCCCTTGTCATCAAATAAAATATTGCTTCATCAGAAATCTTACCAATCTTAGCCTCGTGTGAATATTCTATTTTATCTGTTTCTATATTATCTACTGGTATTGTATCAGAACGAGATTCACTATCCATCATTAAGCTTTCACAAGACACTGTAACTTTCGAATCTGTTGCCATAGGGTTAACCTTTACATTACTTCTAAATGTACATATTCCGCCATCTTTTGAAATTGATTTTGAATCTACAACAGATGATGTATGTGGCGCGTTATGTACTATTTTTAATCCTGTATCTAAATTTTGTCCAGCCCCTGCAAAAGATATTCCTGTGAATTCACATCTTGCATTTTCTCCATTTAATACACTCATTGGATAAAGCATTGAAATCTTTGAGCCAAACGAGCCAGTAACCCATTCAATTGTTCCATTCTTTCCAACAATAACTCTCTTTGTGTTTAGGTTCATCATGTTTTTAGACCAGTTTTCTATTGTTGAATATCTTAAAAATGCATTGTCTTTAACAAATAACTCTACACATCCTGCGTGTAAGTTTATTTCGTTATACTTTGGTGCTGAGCATCCTTCGATAAATTGAAGTGAAGCTCCTTCTTCTACTATTATAAGGGTATGTTCAAATTGTCCTGCTCCTGGTGCATTTAGTCTAAAATAACTTTGAAGTGGTGTATCTAGCTTTACTCCTTTTGGAACATATACAAATGAACCTCCTGACCATACAGCATAATGTAATGCTATAAACTTATGATCTGTTACTGGTACACATTTCATAAAATACTGTTTTACAAGTTCTGGGTATTCCTTAACTGCTGTATCAAAATCAGTATAGATTACTCCTTGTTTAACAAGCTCGTCCTTTATGCTATGATAAACAATTTCAGAGTCATATTGTGCTCCAACTCCTGCTAAAGACTCTTTCTCAGCTTCTGGAATTCCAAGTTTATCAAAAGTATTCTTTATATCATCTGGGACATCTTCCCATGATTTCTTCATATCTGTTTTCGGTCTAACATATGTTGCAATTTGGCTCATATCTAGTTCTGATAAATCTGGTCCCCAAGTTGGCATATCTAGCTTTTCATAAGTTTCTAACGCTTTTAGTCTTAGCTCTAGCATCCACTCAGGTTCATTTTTCTGTTCAGATATTTCACGAATTACATCTTCTGTCAAACCTATCGTCTTATAGCTATATTCATCTTTATTTTTGAAATTATATATATTTTCAGTTTTCTTATCTTGATACTTAGTTATATCTGTTTTCAAACTACCTTTACTCCTTAAATAATTTTATATATTAATTAAATTCGCCAAATCTCGTCGGAGCTTTTGTTTTAAAAAATCCAACGCTAAGGCTACTCTATAATTTTTATTTTTCATTCTTTCTTAATTCTATATACTTAGCGTAACCATTTTTTTCAATTTCGGAAGTTAGCTCTGGTCCTCCTGTATAAACTATCTTTCCCTTTACTAAAATGTGAACATAGTCTACTTTTAAATCTTGTAAGATTTTATTTGAATGAGTAATTATAAGTACACTATTTTCATCATTTTTATACATATTAATTCCTTTTGATACTGTCTTAACCGCATCAACATCTAGTCCTGAATCAGTTTCGTCTAGTATTGCTAGCTTTGGATTTAGTGTTAGCATTTGTAATATTTCATTTTTCTTCTTTTCTCCTCCTGAAAAACCTACATTTAAATCTCTTGCTGAATAGCTTGGATTCATGTCCAATTTTTGCATATTTTCTTTAAGCTCTTTTTTGAATGCAAATATTTTTACAGGTGCTTCTGTTTTTGCTGATACTGCTGCTTTCAAAAAATTTGTAACTGAAATTCCTGGAACTTCTTCAGGTGTTTGAAAGGACATAAATATTCCTTTTTTTGCTCTTTCATCAGTCTTTAACTCATTTATGTTCTCACCTTCAAAAAATATATCTCCTGACTTTACTGTATAGCTTGGGTTATTTAATATAATGTTTGCAAGTGTTGATTTTCCAGCACCATTTGGTCCCATTATTACATGAGTTTCACCCTTATTTATTTTTAAGTTTAGACCTTTTAGGATTTCTTTTTCTCCTGCATTTACATATAGGTCTTTTATATTAAGTAATTCCATCTATATTACCCTTTCCTTTTTTATTTATAATGTGTAAAAGCCTATTCACATATTATAATATAATACCATTATCTAGGCTTTTTGTCAATTATCTATAAGCATAAATTTTGCATTAATAATTAAATAATCATAAAATAAAACTATTGTCCAAAAATACCACAATTGTTATTGACAATTGTGGTATTTATATTTTTTAATTATTTATTATATATTGCAGTTTTATATGTGTAAAAATTATTCTCCTTTTTGAATCCATATTCTTCTAATTCTCTATAGTTAATTATTCTATCTCTAAGTTCGTAGTTTAAATTTCTCATAACAGCTCCTAAACTCGGTCTTTATTATTACATTTTATTTTGCATGTTTTGCCCTTTTATTATGTGATTGTTTTACCTTCTTTAAAATATTGAGTTTTCCTTCTTTTATAACTGTTGGATAAAGCTCATATTTTATTTTAAATATTTTAAAATCATCTACTTCATTTTTTTCTAAACAATCTAAATATACATCTAACTCATCTAATGTTCTACATGCTGTTATGATTGCAGGATGTAAATATCTTTTTGTCATCATCTCTAATGCTAACGTTACTGCGTCGGTTTTCTTATATTTTTCTCTTTCTGTTGCAAGTTTAATTGTTTCATTATATCGTGATATGAATTGATATCTATAATCAGAAAGTTTTCTAACAAATCTATCTAAGATTACTTCTTCTGCTGTATTGTAATTGTTGTTTTTATCATATAATATTTCAGCTACTTCTTCCCCGGTATATGGCAAAATAACTTTTCCTAATATTTCTGAAACTAATAATGTATCATTGTTTTCTATAAAATTACTTGATAATGTCAAATCATTTATTTCTTCATTGTTTTTATTATTTTCTACAGTCTCTATTTTATTTTCATCTATTGTTTTTTCTTTTGTTTCCATATTACTCAACATCATTCTTTCATCAAAAAGCCAAGAATTTATAATTACTTTTTTCTTTATTTCTTTATATTTTGTGTTATATCTACTTATTTGTTTTGTTATTTCTTTTTTATTCGATTTTTCATAGTTTTCTAATATATTATTTAGTACTTCCATATTTCTGTCAATTTTTTCAATCTGTTCTTTACATTCCTTTATTATTTCATCGATTTTTTTTGTTAATGTATCTAAAATTTCTTCATCTTCATCTTTCAAAGCAGATTTTAAATAGTCTTTGTTTTTACAACATAAATCTATTTTTTTATTATACGCTTTTTTATAATTTTCTAATTCCTCAAGGTCATTAAGTACATTTTGCTTAAACTGCCTCTTAAAATTATATTTTATCATTTTGTTTCATCCTTTTCATATTTAGGTTTATTATATCTACTTCTTGCATCTTCTCTAGCAATACGTTTTTCTTCACTTCTACTTGCTCGTAAATAACTTAGTATCGCAATTGCAACTATAACAATTGCTCCTGTTCCTGTTGTAAGCTCCGTTAGTATCATTCCAAATTTGCTAATTTTAAATATTACTTTTCCTTGTATTTGATCATAGTCAACAAGTTCAGTATCTGGTGCATTGTTGTTATCTCCTTTTGTTTGATACTGTATATTTCCATCTTGTTCTTTTGTATCTATAACTCTATGTGAAATAGTATCTCTATCATTTCCAACATCAAATGTTATTACATCATCTATTTTAATTTCATCCTGTTTTACATGCTTTACTACTATCAAATCGCCTATATTATAATTTGGCTCCATACTTCCTGTCATGACTACATATTGTTTAATTCCAAATAGACTAATATTTTTTTCTTTTTTTATATATTTTTCATATCCTATATATACTGCAACAAAAAATACAAATATCATAATAAGATAAATAATGCATTTTAATATCAACTGAATTTTTTTATTCATAGCATTTTTTTGTTTAATTTTTTCATTTGTATATATCATGTATTATTCTCCTTTGATTATATCAATGTTATTAAAACTTAAAGTATTTTGTCCAGTAATATTAATTTCATTCTCTGTTTTATTATCTTTTTCTTGTTTTGTATCTTGAATTGTAGTTGCTTTTTCTTCTATATTAATCTTATCATCTGTGTCCTTTAATATGTTTTCTTCTGTATTAGTCTTATCTGTTTGCCTTAATATATTTTTTTCATTTTGTTTTATTGTATCTTTTTTGTCTTGACCTGTTGTTTTATTTTCATTTTGCTCACTTATATTTTCTTTTTCTTGATTTATCTCATTAATTTGACTTCCTTTAAGTTTAGCTTTGTTACTTTGTGTAGACATAGTTTGAGTATTTTGTCCTGGATCTATAGCATTATTTTGTTGTGTAAGTTCTAAATATGCTGTTTGATATGTTATTCCATCTATTTCTTCTGTACTTTCATGAATTTCGTAATTTGTTTCTAAATTAGTTGCCGTTCCTTCAATAGTACCCGCTACTCCTTTTAAAATTCCATCATAGAAATTAAATGTTTTAGTGTTGGTTATTCCATATGTTGCACCTTGTAATATTGGTGAGCTTGTGTTTACCGTTCCATCTTTTACTCCAATATTCATTATTGCTTCATTCTTTACCGCTTGTTGCGTTATTGAAATTATTCTTCCTCCAGTTATGGTTACAGTTCCACTTGCTAAATTTTGTACAGTTGCTCTTTCAGGTGCTGATGAACTTAAATATGTACTTCCTGTAATCTCTACTGTTCCTCCCTCGTTGTAAATTGTCTGTCTCTCTCCTGTTGCTATAATACTTCCGCCTGTCATTATAAGTTTTGCCCCTGGTTTATTATCAATAGCCGAATATGCTGCTGATGATGTTATTGTTCCGCTTATAATCTTAAGCGTTCCGTTATTTACTATAACTCGATTTGCTCCATTATTGCTTAGTGTGTACCCTTGCATGTCAAGTACTATATTTTTACCTTTTGCTATTGTAATTGCCTCCGACGTATCATTTATTAGCCTAACTGTTGTCTCTATATTATTTGCACTCACATCGTTTATTGCAGCTGTTAATGTTTGATACTGTGTTCCATTGACCTCTGCAATATAAACTTCAGTCCAATGTGCATAAATTATTTTATCCTCTGTTATTATAGTTTTCTCTGTGACTTCTTCTCCATCTTCAGCTGAAGTGAACCATCCATCAAATCTATGTGAAATCCAGGTCGGCGTCGGTAATGTACCAATTGCGTCTCCATATTTTGCAGTTATCTCACTAACACTCACTTCTCCTCCATTTGCATCAAATGTGACTATTCTTATTATTTCGGGCCATGCAGTTTTATATGTTACACCATCTATTACTTCTGTTGTACGATATAAACTATATTCTGTTTCCATATCTGTTATAGTTCCAGTTACGATAGTCGTTTTTGCTTTTAATACTCCATCATATAAATCAAATACTCCTTCATTATTTATACAATTCTTACCAATTAAGGTTGGAGATGTTTTATTAATATTTTCGTCTTTTTCTCCCATAGTTACTGTTCCAGCATTTTCAATGCAATAATTATTTATTGAAGCTATTGTGCCACCAGTTATTTCTATTTCTGCGCCTTCTGCATTTTTAACAGTTGGTTTTTGTGATGCATCTGAACTCATATATATTTGTCCTGATATTATTACGGTTCCACTATCATTTTGAACACATGAAAAGCCTGTTGAAACTATCGTACCACCAGTTATTATTGTAGTTCCACCTGCTAAATTCTGAACGGTCGCTCTTTGAGTTGATTGCGAATTCAAATATGCTTCATGTGTAATTTCTAAAGTTCCACCATTATTATATATTGACTGTCTTGATGATTTTCCTGTTGTTGTGATGCTTCCTCCACTCAATTTAAGTTTTGCTCCTGGATTGTTATTGATAACACCTTGACTTGCTGAAGATACTAGTGTTCCATTTGATATAGCAATCGTTCCATTATTTTCAAAAAAAGGAATGTTAGTACCAGAAGCGTTACTAATTGTATTACTCTGAAAATTGAATGCTATATTTTTATTAGCACTAATATTAACACTTGCATTTATAACTATATCTCTTAGTACTTTTATTGTTGTTTTAACATTTGTTGTAGGTACTGCATCTACTGCTGCTTGTAAAGTTTCATAATATACTCCATTTATTTCTGCTACTTTTGTTTCATCTACAGGAGCCCACTTTGCATATAAATATACAACGCCATCATTTTCTGTAGTTAAGTTTGTTACCTCTTGCTCATCTGTATAATCATCACCTGAGCCATCTGCTTCAGTATTCCATCCCTTGAAAATATATTCAGAATTTATAAATGTGTTTTGAGGTAGTTTTGTTGGGACATTGAATCTTATTGATATACTTTCCATTGAGCCAGTTCCACCATTGTTATTAAATACTACTGTATATGAGTCAGTATTTGTTTTTTTTGCCTCACCTACTACTTGTGCTGTAACCTCCGAATAATATCTCATAAGCGTTGATTGGAAATTATGAGATATCATAATTATAATAGCCAAAGCAAATATGATTAGACTATATTTAATTTTAATTTTTTTTATCTTATGAAGCTTTGACATTTTTCTCCTTTTCTCCATCATTCACCTATATTCTGCTTAACAGTAATTGTAGGTGTTACTTTATATTCTTGTCCCTGTTCAACATTTATGTATTTAGGTAATTTACAGTATATTCTGTATTTTCTGATATCAGCATTTCCCAAACTTTCTTGCACATTTAAAAGATTTATGTTTTCTTTAATTGTAACCGATGTATTATTTACACCTTTACTTTTACTTATATCTAATTCCTCATCATTGCCTATGTATGTTTCATATTTTAATACTGTTGTTCCTTCAGGCAAAGTATTTCCTTGATCAGATAAATCTATCAAAATAGTATTTATTATTGATACCTCAGTCCCATTAGGATTTATGATAATATCAAAATAGCATTCATCATCAGCATCAATTTTTGTTGTTCCATCTATAGCATTTATTAAACTTATTTGTTGGTTTAAACTATTCTTATTTGCTGTTATTTCTTCACCATTTATAGTAATTGACCATTTTGCTACCTGTGCTAATGCACTTGCGCTCACATTACTTGAATATCTTGCCAAAGTTTGGAATACGCCAACAAACAAGACTACTAGAAACAATAGTCTTGTATATGATTTTAAACTTTTTCTGCTATGGTATTTATAGTGTTCACTTAAAGTCATTTTTTCCATCCTTTCTCAAGATTTTTCATTTGTGTTTATTCAAATTATCCGCTGAAATGTGCATATTATCTTGATATGCACATTTCAACGGAAAGTTTGAAAACTCTCCATTGAATGTTTAATTATAATTAAACTAGATATGCTGTTGAACTGTTAAAGTTACAGGAACTGTTAATTCATTTTTTGTTGCACCAGTATTTGTATCTGTAGCATTGTTTGTATTTACATCAAGCCACCTTAGATTTATTGGAACTCTAACTTTACCACTCATTGCTCCTGTTGAAGCAACAGTTACAGTTGTTCCTGATAATGTCATATTAGTTGCTCCATCTAGTAATTCTGGTGTTCCAACAGCAAGAGTAACTTTATCAGCATAATTTTCTCCAAATACTGAAGTTAAATTTGTTGCTGAAGAATCAGCTAATGCACAAGTAAAATCAACTGAAACTTCTGTACCTGTTAAATTAACATCTACATAAGCTACTGCTGTTCCACCTGGTGCTATTTTGTCTTTTACTGTATTAGCATTGTTAGCTGTGAATGTTAAATCAAATGTAGTTGCATTACTTGCATTGATATTATTACTAATATCTACATTGTTGTTTACTTTTACAGCCCATTTTGCAATACTTACATTTCCACTACCTGTTACAGTAGAAGAATATCTTGCATATGTACCTCCTATAAGTGCTACAAGTGTAAATATCAAAAGTAATATTAATGTCCATTTCTTTGCTGTAGTTTTTCTTTCTTTCATCTTATGTTCCCCCTTTCTCTCGTTATCATTGTACTTTTAAAAATACATATATAAATAGGATTTGATTCCTAGTTATATCAAATTAAACTGTTTGTTTTGTCTTTTCTTGCTGTTTATCTTTTTTCTGTGTATCTACTTCATTTTGTGTTTGTTCTATTTCTAATTTTCTTCTGTCTCTTTTGTCGAGCTCCTGTGCAATATATATCCAAATAATTCCTATAATTAAGATTATACTTTCTATTGCTACTATCACTAAAGGATGTTGTATTATGTAAATTACAGTTCCTAATCTTGGAATTCTATATACTAATACTCCTTCAACTTTTTGAGCATTTACAAACTTACTATCATTTGTTTCCATTGTAAATGTTCTTGTTTTTTCTTCGCTATTTGTTTCTTTATTATTTTTTATCTGTTCATTAATATCTAGAATTCTATGTATTGCTATAGTATTCATGTTGTTTCTATAAGCAATTATATCATTTAATTTTAAATTATTGGGATTTGTATTTTTTGTAAATACTAAATCTCCATATTTAACCGATTTATCCATATTTTCGTCAAAAATCATAAATATTTTATAGCCAAATATATTGGGTATTTCATCCGGCTTATTATATAACTGCCAAACAATTTGCAATGATATTATAATTAAAGGTATTAATATACAGATATATATAATATCTTCTATTACTTTAGCTATTAAATTAATTAATTTTTTCTTGTTTTCTTGCGTTTTCATACTTTTTACCTGTTTTTCGACTTATTTATAAACTTCGCTTTCTATTTTATTTAATCATTTTTTATAATTAATTTCAATATTTTTTTAAATTATTACAAAAAAGTAATATTATTGTAATATTTTTGTAACAAAAAATAACAAATGAATTATGATTAACTCATTTGTTATTTTGGTATTTATATTATATATTTACTTTTTTATTGATAATTCAAAGCTATTATCTATTAACTCATAAATCTTTTCTGTTTCAACAGCATCGTCTAATTTTATTGTAATCCAGCTTTTCTTATTCATGTGATAACCTGGGAATATTCCCTTAAAGTCAACGATATTTCTAGTTTCTTCTTTTTGATATCTTAGATCAATTATTTCTATTATTTCTTCAGAATTAATTCCAATTTTATTTGCAGATATCTTACATAGTAGTCCATACCATTTTTTATTTTGTTTATTTCTCCAAATAGCATTATCATCAAACTTCTCCCATAGAAATTCTAATTCATCTCCGTACTTTTCTCTTATATATTCTATAACTTGTTTTGTCTGACTGTTTTTAAATGCTTCTGTATTAGTACAACGTTTAATTATCTCGTTTATAATCTTTTCATATTCATTTCTGACTTTTCCAACAAATTCGCCGAGTGCTTTCTTCAATATCAACAAGTATGTATTCTTCCTCACTTGCTAAATCTATTAATTTTGATTTCAAAGTATTGTCTTTAAATTCTACAACGACTTCAAATTGTTCATCACAAATATTTGTCTTGTATATGTAACTGTTCTTTTCTTCTTTGAATCCATATTCTAATAGCTTTTTATTGATTATTTTCTTATTCTTCAATTCATGATTTAATTCTCTCATAATAACTTCCTACACATTTATCTTATTAAAATCTTTTATACTCTTTTTACTTAAATATATTAATAATCCAATAAGTATTAATGTATAAAATACCAATCCGCCTAAAATAACATGATTAGAAGGTAGATTTAATGCTAAACATGCACCTAATCCTCCAATTGTTATTCCTGTTATTAACATTCCGTGTCATCACTGCAACCATTGTACTTGTACTTTGCTTTACAACCTCTGTATCATTTTCTGCATCCATTTTAGGATGTTTAATATTTACTATTATTCCAAACACTTCAGAAACAAGTGGTAAAACTACTGATGCAATAAGTATCATAAGTGTTTGCCATAAACTTAATCCAAATCTTACAATAAATATTAAATCACCTACTAGAATAAATGGTAGCATAATAATTATAGATGTTAAAACTTTTGCCATTATAATTGTAATCGGTTTTATTGGCAAACTTTTTAAAATATTAAACGATTTTCCTTCTAATGAAATCATTGAGCTTGTAATAGATGACATAAGCGATGCAAAGCAAATAAGTGCAAATAATAGTACTGACATATACATTTTAAGCTGTTCAATTGTTATATCAACTTCACTTTCAGCAAGTATCATAGGAATACTGTCAAATTTTAGTGCTACTAATACGCAAGCCACAATAAATAAGACAAGTCCAAATGCTGCGTTTATAACAAAAACCGGTGTACTCAGAAATTTTTTCAATTCTTTTTTTATAAGTGCTATCATCGGGCTATTTTTCTTAATTATATATTTCCCTGTCGTTTTGTATTTCTTCACAACTTTTATTTTTGAATTTATCTTAAAATATATATTACTAAATATTACTATTGAAACAGTAAATATTGCCAAATGTATAAAAACAAATAATAATAAATCCAATATGTTAAAATTTGTAGCAAGTTTTATGTAAGCAGCTGCTGGATAATATATTTTTGTTATTGTATCATTTATATTTCCAGCATTTTCTCCAAGTTTTGAAATCATACCTTCCAAATTAAATGATAAATAAAATACAAATACTAAAAATATCATTGTTAGTGCTATTTGAGCAAAGTTTTTGAATTTAAACTTTGATGATGTATGTGATATTATTCCACCTATTATACATGAAATAACAATAGGTATTATAGGCAATAGCAATAACGCAAGAATTGATGATAAATAAAAAGTCCCCTCTACTTTTACATTTGTAACATATACTACCATAGCTGGAATTAAAAATAGTGAATTATACATAAGTTCAAATATATAAAATTTAAAAACTCTAATAAATAATACCGTAGATTTCTTTATTGGCAACGATAAAAGCAAATCATCATCTTTACAATTAAATAGTAAACTTCCTGATTTATATATTCCTTCTACTAATGTAAGAATTGTTGTTATAGTAACAAATAATGTAAGTAATACATATTCTGTGTGAGTTTCTATTAACTGCTCCATTATTGTATTTGCAAATGACCATATATAGAAAAAGAAGAAAATCACAAGAAATACAACCATTATTTTGTTAGATGATTTGTTTTTGTCTTTATTTCTAATTCTAAACAAATTCATATTGTCTGTCATAGTAGCTTTGATTAATGAAACTAGTTTTTTCATTTTTATATTCCTTTCTATTATTTATGCAAAAACTAGCCAAACGCAGGAGTTTTGTTTTCAAAAATTTGAAAAAATGTGGAATTGAGAATTATTGAGTTAGAATTTCTAAATGAAATCAAAAGGGAAGAGCCCGAGTTTATCGAGGAGGGAACCGTTTTGATTTCAAATAGAAATTCTACGAAATATATTCGATTTACACATTTTTGATAATTTTTAAAACAAAAGCTCCGATGAGATTTGGCGGAAATTTTCGCTAAATTATTCCAATTCTAGAAATACCTTTTCAAGGCTCTTATCTCCCTTAATTTCTTCCATACTTCCAACTTTGACTAATTCGCCTTTTTTTATAATTCCAACTCTTGAGCATAGTTTTTCTGCGACATCTAGGATATGTGTTGAGAAGAAGATTGTCTTTCCTTCTTCAACCATTTCATTCATTACTTCTTTTACATCAAATACTGCCTTAGGATCTAGTCCTACAAATGGTTCATCCATTATTAATATTTTAGGCTCATGTGCTAAAGCTGAAATAAGTGCTACTTTTTGTTTCATACCATGAGAAAATGAATTTATAGTGTCATTTAAGTTTTCTTCTATTTCAAACATTTTTGCATATTTCTTTATATTTCTGTCTCTTGTTTCAAAATCGACTTCGTACATATCACATATAAAGTTTATAAAATCTATTGCTTTCATATTCTCATATAGCTCTGGATTATCTGGCACAAATGCCATTTCTTTTTTACACATAATCGGGTCTTTTTTTATAGATATTCCATTTATCAAAATATCTCCGCTTTCAAATTCATGTATTCCAACAATTGACTTTATAAGTGTTGTCTTTCCTGCCCCATTGTGTCCAATAAAAGCAAAAATTTCTCCGTCATTTACTTTAAATGAAACATTTTTTAAGGCTTCCTTATTTCCATATTTTTTAGTTACATTTTTAATTTCTATCATAAACATACACTCCCAATTTTTTTATTTTGCACATTTTTTACATGGAGTTAATCCCGCTGATAATGCTGCATCCAATGTAGTTGTATATGAGTTTTTTCCTCCACAATCAGGGTCAAAATGGTATCTTTTTCCCTTAGGTGTCCTATAAACTGTCTTTCCCTTAGAATTATTTGAAGAACTGCTTTTCTTTGTAGCCTTAGTTGTATTCTTTTTCTGCTCTTGTTCTTTTTCTTTTCTAGCTTGTTCTTCTGCCTCTATTCTAGCTTGTTCTTCTGCTTCTATTCTAGCTTGTTCTTCTGCCTCTATTCTAGCTTGTTCTTCTGCTTCTATTCTAGCTTGTTCTTCTGCCTCTATTCTAGCTTGTTCTTCTGCCTCTATTCTAGCTTGTTCTTCTGCTTCTTTTCTTGCTTGCTCTTCTGCCTCTATTCTAGCTTGTTCTTCTGCTTCTTTTCTTGCTTGCTCTTCCGCCTCTATTCTAGCTTGTTCTTCTGCTTCTTTTCTTGCTTGCTCTTCTGCCTCTTTTCTTGCTTGTTCTTCTGCTTCTTTTTGTCTTATTATAGGTTCACTGTCAATTTTATTTTCTTTTACTTCTATTACATCATACTTAATAATCCAAGACAATAAGAAATTATTTGCGGAAATCACTTTACCTATAACTTCATCATTATTATTTAAATTTAAATCATTTTCTGAAATAAAATTTAAGTGTTCTCCTGCCCACGCATTATATCCAAAAAAACTATCTCTGTGATATTCATTGACAGAAAACTTAACAACTTTTCCAATAACATCCTTTCCATCATTTAAATCTTTTTCCAATACTTCCGCATCGGTATAATCGATTTCCGAATTATACTTTGTATATTTCTCGTCTATATTATTGTTGTTATGTTCCAATAATATATTTTCATTTATATCATTAAAATTTGTTTCTATTATATTATTTATTAAGACATCATTTTCTGTTTCTATATTATTCTTTAAAGCATTATTTTCAATTTCTATATTGAAATTTATAATATTTGGATCTAGCACAATGTTAGATGATCCTTCTAATATTTCTTTATTTTCATATTCTTCACTAATCATGCCAAGTGCAGCCAAAAAAAATATCATAAACACAATAAATGCAATAAATAAAAAGAATTTTTTCATTTTATACCTCTAAACTTTCTCTAATTAATGATTATATATTATAAATTTTTTAAATACTTCTTTCATCAAAATCAAATATTTTCTCTAATGATGGTGGTGATGATGTTCATTCTCATGCATATCAATCTCACAATTTTCTTCATCACATTTTTCATCTTTTAATTCCATTTCTATTGTTGAGTGTCCTATATTATGTTCTTTTAATTCTTCCTTGATTTTGTTTTTAAGTTCATAACTGTATTTATCTGATACAACATGTAATGTTGCAAAATTATTGTATCCATCTATACTTCTTACATGTATATGGTGTACATCATCTACTCCACCTATTTTTAGCAAATGCTCTTTTATTTCATCTATATTAACATTTTCAGGTGTCTTCTCAAGGAATAAATCTATAATTAGTTTTATATTTTTAAATGCACTTATAAATATAAAAGTAGCAACTGCAATTGATAGAATTGGATCTATATATGAAATATTTGTAAATTTCATTAGAATTGAGCCAATTAAAACTACTATCCATCCTAAAACATCCTCAAGCATATGTAAATTAACAGACTTTTGATTTAAAGAATCTCCTTCTCTAGTATAATAGGCTGCTGCTGTGTTAACTAAAACACCAAATATTGCAAAAAGAATCATTCCATCATAATTAATTGGAGTTGGATTAATCAAACGTTTTACAGACTCATATATAACAAATATTGAGCCAACTAACAATATTATTGTTGTTATAATACTTCCCATTACAGAGTATCTTACATATCCATAAGTATATTTATAATCTGGCTTTTTCTTACTCTTTTTTTCAAAAAGATATGCAATTCCTATGCTTAAAGCATCCCCTATATCATGCAACGAATCTGAAAGTATTGCAATACTTCCTGTAAAAATTCCTCCTAATAATTCAAATATTGAAAATGTTATGTTTAAAATAAATGCAACTAATATATTTTTTTCTGTTTTCAATTTTTTCATCTCCTTGTTACTCATATTATATCTTAACAAAAGCTTAATGTAAAGAAAAAAGAAAAAAAATGTTTATCTATCTTGAACATAGATAAACATTTTTAATACTCACTATTCTATTTGTTTTTAAAATATAATATTCCCACTAATAAACCTTTTCCTAAAGTTGCAACCAATAATACAGCTCCAACTACAATAAATACAATTCCTAATATACCAGAAGTATTATCTCCTTTTATTATGTATTCATCTATTTTATTAGGATTGTATAAAATTTCAACTTTTTCCCCCACCTGATATTTTGAAGGATTTGAGCCTATATCGCTTTTCTTAGATACATTCTGTTCTCCTGCTTTGTATTCAATTACAGGATAATATGTGTAAGATATTGAGTCATCACTACTGTCTACTTCTTCTATAATCTTTACAACTGTTCCTGTCGCTTCTCCTGTGCATCTTTCCTTTAAGCCATTACCTTGAATAGTTATAAATATACCTATGACTAAAAATATAATTCCTACTAATAATGGTATTAGAGTTTTTTTCATATTTATTTTCCTCCTTTTAATATTTTATTACTTTTAAAGTATATATTATAATATAATATAAGTCAATATATCTTTTTACATTATAATTCATAATTTATTTTCTAAACTTATTCAACAGTTCTTTTTCTTCCATACTAACTCTATATGAATCATGAATTTTGCTTATTGCTTTATTTTGAGTAAATTTATTTAAATTATTCTTTTTTAAAAAATCTTTTGTCTCTTTTGGATATTTAATATATATCTCACATAATAACCAAGCTTCAGCCATATTTATATAAAATTTATCACTCTGTATTTTATTTAAAGTATCAAATATATCATTTAAATTGCCTTTATTTATAAAATGGTTTAATATCATAACAATTCCAACTCTTGATTTGAATTCCGCTTCATTTAAACTCATTTTAATAGCTTCTTTAAAGTATTTTTCTTCATATTTTCTTACAATTTTAATCGAACTGCAAAAACTATCACATAAAGCCCAATTATCTATCTTGCTCACATAATTTTGAAAATGCTTATAAAATTCTTCTTCATCTTTTATATGTGAAATAACTAAGCCTTGAATCATTACTTCTTCATAATATTTATCCTGTGCGTATCTTAAAAATCCTTCAATATCATTATTTGCAATTTTCTTTGCAATATCTCGCATAATTGGAACTCTTATTCCTATCATTTCATATTTTGAATTTAATACAAGTGAACTATGAAATTCTTTATATTTTATATCTTGTATACTTTTTAAGTATTTGATAAACTCTTTATAATCTTCTTCACTATTCATTTTCATAATCTCATACAATTTTATTTTTATATAACTATATCATATATTTAATAATAACTCAATATACTTTTCTTAAAAACTTTCTTTTTGCAGCTTTCAGTATTGCACAATAATATTTAGTTAAATGCACTTTTATAAGAAATTACAAATTTTTGTGTAATTTTTCTATCCCCATTGCACACATTATAAAAACCTCAGGCGTGTTTTAAACACGCCTGAGGTTTTAGCCAATCAAATCAAGGCTGGCAAGAGAGGAGAATAAACTCCTTTTTTGCAGCTAAGAACTCCTTATTTTCAACTGCAACTCTCTTCATATGAATTTTGTTGTCATTATCAGCACAGTGCCGTTCTGTCCCAAATGCTCTCATGCATTTATGCAAATCCCGCTGTGAAACAGAACGAATAGGAAACTGTGCTGCTTTCAAAAGGCGTTTTTTCGCCCTTTGAGCCCGAAATGTATTCTTACGTCTCTGACTATGACGATACTTTTCTTCGAAGTGATGATTATCTTCTTCGCAACCATAAAACTCATTCAAGGTCTGGTTGTCAACAAAATCCCATTCATCATCTTCTTCCGGCCATCGCTCGTCAATATTAGGAAATTCGCAGTAGTCCTCATAAAAAGGCTCATCTCCAATACTCAAATCAAGATACGGATCAAAGCCGACTTGTGCAGCTTCAATCCTTTTCTCAGAGCTTAAATCGTCCCAGATGCTATGCCGTTCATTCAAACTCATTTAAATACTCCTCTCTGATTTGAGAAAAATAATTCAATTTTTCTCTTTTATTTTTGTATTACATGATAATTAAATATTGATATAAGACAATATTTAATTATCAAATATATATAATTATAACAAAATTCCTCAAAAAAGTCAAATTATGGAAACTGTTTTTTTTTTGAAAATTTTTACTTTTGCATTCTTCTACTACCTTATACTTTTAGCAACACTTTTGCATACATTTTTGTATAAATAAACACTCCACACTATCATTTTATTGACTTTGTGGAGTGTTATAATTTTAGTTTCAAATATATTGCAAATTAAATTTGAATAATATCTAATTAAAATATGATTTTAAAAATTCATTATCTTTTATTTTTGATAATACTTCTTTCTTTATAAATTCAAATTTTCCATTTTTTAATTCATATTCATATTTTACTTCATCTGCATAATTCTTAAATTTTTCTAATTCACTTTTTGATAATTCACTAATATCTTTATTATTAAATGCTACGCCGGTATCTTCTTCTCCATCACCAAGCCACAATGAAGTTTTAAAAGATAATTTTTTAGTATCAGTATCATATTCAAAATCACCCATGTATTTATAACTGTTATTATCATTATCCTTGTCTTCTAATGAATAAATATAATCTATTAATTTTCCATTTTTGTCATAAATAAATAAATAATTTTGATTAAATTGTGTTCCATAAGCATAAATATCTGCAAATACTAAATTATCACTTACTAATTTTTTATTAAGTTTCAATTCTTTATATTTAGTTTTTTCAGTCATAGAATTGAATACATTATGATTATTTATTGCAAATTTGCTTATAAGATTATCATCGTTATATTCAACAGAAACATCTATATCTTTAGCTTCAGTAACGTTAACTTTTACAATTTCTTTTTTATCAGGATACTCAAAGTCACATACTACTATTTCTGTAGTTCCAGCTTTTAATGCTTCTACTTGGACAGTAATTTTTTTATCCTCAAGTGGGGTATATTCTACAAGAATTATATTGTTTTGATCTTCACAGTGTATATATTCTCTTATAGAGATTTCGTCAGGATTTGTGAATGTAATTTCAAAAGATGTTTTTTCTCCTTTCTCTATAGTAATATCTTTTTTAGAAACGATTATTTCATATCCTTCTTTTTCTTTTACTTCTTTTTTCTCTACTTCCTGAGTTTTTGTATTGTTAATAGTTAAATTTGCAGTTTCATTTTTTGAATTTGGCTTTGCTTCAAAATTACTTATGCAAGCATATACAATTGCTCCAACAATCAATAAACTCACAATTCCTATTATTATTTTTTTCATAATAATCCTCCTCATACTTGAATTATTATATGTATTTAGCTAATCACCAAATATGCTTTTATTATATCTTATCTTTAGTAATAATGCAATAGCATTTTTTACTTTTTTATATGTGCAAATTAAAGCATTTTAAAGTATCTTTTTTCGTCAATTTACTATTTTTATATTCTATTTAATTTCTTTAATTCTTTTATGTATTGTCTTTGTACATTGCAGAAATTCTCTTTATTTGCTAATAATGCTCTTATTTCTTTTAAAAAGTTTGCATATTTTTTATCTTTAAAATAAAACTTTGCATAGCCTTCTTTTCCAAATTTCCTATTTAAAGCATCATAGGCTCTTTCAAATAATTCTTCATCACTTGCTAATGGATTTAAATTTTTTCCATATGTATATGTTCTACTTAAGCAGTCTTGAATAGATATATTTCTATCAGCTGAAGATACAATCTTTCCATAAATACTTCTTGGTTCTTTTTTAGATGATGCTCTATGGTCTTCTATTGCTTCTTTTATAGTAATAAGCTCTTCGTTTGAAAAAAATCTTTTTAAATTAATATCTTTATTCATTATTTCAGCAGATATTATTTCATGAGTTTTAGAATCTATATAATGTCCAATGTCATGATAAGATGCAATAGTGTAAACCATATCTAAATTTACATCTAGGTTGTTTTGTTTTACTAATTCAAAGCTTCTATCAATAACATATTTTATATGCTCTATTCCATGACCCTTTTCATTTTTATTATATTCAGGAAATATATTGTTTTCAATATATTCTTTTAATTCATCATTTATTAACATATACTTCTCCCATTAATTTGTTTTATTGTAATAATTATATATAACATTTAAAAATAATTCAAGCTTATATAGTTATATATTATAATTTTCATAAAATGTCTTTTTTTATCGCATCATATTTAATTATAGTGATTCCAAAGCATCTTTATTCTAACGCTTTATTTTCTGTGCAATTTTCTCCGTCCCCATTGCACACTCTCTTTTCTCTTAGATAAAAAAAGTGGACTGAAATCTCAATCCACTTCCTTAAGGTTTTGCATTTATGAAATAAAATGCATTTGTTATTTCTTATGAATCAGTACCGCGTAATCTTGGGAACAGCGTTCCTCAATTTTTGATTGAGACCAACTGTTTCTCCGATGTGCGTGGGTGTGTAATATTTTCTGGATGTAGTGCATCCTCCGATCAGTCTATACTGGCCTCTTTTCCAAGCAACTACCTTATAGTATTTTGTATTGTCAATTTTTGCACATAGCTCATTCCAGCTCATTCCAGCTTCCAGTTTTTGCGCCCATTCAAGACATTGCTCCACCCAGTCAGTTACATGTCCACCATAGATTTTCTCAGCAATACTCTTGAAAAGCAAAAGGGTTCCAACACTCCAATTCTTTTGAGCTTCCGTAGTCTTAAATGGTCTGTCATAGTTGGAGTTGTTCTTTGCTACCTCCAATGCCTCGTTAATCAATTCTCTGATTTCCTCTTCTTTCTTATCATCCCGTTTCATTAAGAAATGAGTACTGTTGATTGATCTTGGGTCTACTTTAAACCAATTTTCGGAGTTCACATGTGAGTAATGACTCATAAAGCCTTTTCCTCCTGTCATAAAAAATAGTAAATTAACCTTGCTCCATATATTTTAACACATATTAACATAATTTGCAAGTGAAAATTTTCCTCTTTTATGCCTTTTTGCGCCCTTCAGAATTGCAACTTTATTGCAACGAAAATTCTATTTTTAAAAGTTTTTGTATCTAATTTTTGCTTCTTCTATTGCATCTTCCAATCCCATATTTGTTTTGTAAAATGGATAAATTCTTGATTCTCCACATTTAATGTAAAAACTCCAGCTTGGGCTGAACATTCCACTTGTTGATAGTATAAAATCATACATACTCTTAACTGCGTATTCTATCTCATTTTCATCCTTAATTTCTATGTATAAATCATAAAAATTCATTTCATTTTCTATTCTCTCTACTAATACAAATCTATTTTTTTGATCACTATTCCATCTGTCAAAACAGTATTTTAGACAAACAGAATCATAGTTTTCCTTCATTTCTCCGTATCTTTTGGTGGCATTAAATTGTATATCTTCATGACCTTTTACTGAAAAAATGTATGTTCCATTTCCTTTTTTGTCTGTATTTTTTGACACAGTAATTAATTCAATTTGATGCATTCCCGAGATAGCTCCCTCTATATCTACATCTAATCTTTCAAATGATGGCTTTGCCCAAAAATAAACATAGAGTAATGCAAGTATAAAAAATACTATCATAGCAGTAATTATAATTCTATATGTGATACTCATTCCTTTTGTTAAAATGTTGATACCTTTTATTGCTTTATTGTTACTACTACCATTAATTTGATTTATGTCAAACCCAACTTTTTCTACTTCTGCTTCTTTCTTTTCTTTAGCCCATTTTTCTAATTCTTTCCAATCACTCTCATTTGACATTTTATAAACTACCTCCTGGCTTTTTCAACATTTAATCTATTCCTTGTAAAAATGGTGCATCCGATGTATCAGGTCTTTGTATATCACTATCTTGTACTACATTAAACTTGTATTCCCAGTCTCCTACCGTACTATATCCAAAACTGTTATTTTTTATATCATCACTTATAACTCTAACTAAAATTCCAGTTTTTCTTCTTTTAAAATTATAGAATTCTCTAACTCATCTTTAGTCTGAACTAAAAATATTTCTTTTCCATTTACGTCTTTTATATTTTTTTTCTTCTTTATTTCGTCATACCATAAATTTTTAGCTATTTTACAAAGCCAAGTCGATATTTTACATTCGTTTTTGAATTGATTAATCTTTTGAACTGCTATATAAAAGGTTTCTTGAGTTAATTCTTCAGAAATATCACTATCTCTAGTTAAACAGAATAGGTATTTATATACTATTTCAAAATATTCTTCATATACTTGCTCGATATTCTGCATAACTTTTCCTCCCTATTATGAAGTAACAAGGTTCCGGGGTCCCACCCGTAATCTTTGATTGCGTTGGTGGGTCGGGTTCTTATATTAATTGGACGATTTAAAATCAATTTCGTTTCAAAAAAATGAAAAATTTTTTAATTATTTATTTTAATTATAATTGATATACATAAAATTCTCAATACTCTTTTTTAAAATTTCCCTTTTCCACCCTTTTGTAACCTCTGACATTGCAACTCTATTGCAACAAAAAATACCCATACAGTATTAAAATAAACTCATAAAAAAGATAGTAGACTCTTTTCCACTATCTTTTTTTGTATTTAGTTCTAATCAAGTGTATATTCAAAAACATGACCATCTTCGAATATTATTGTCACATATCCAAATCCATCTGCTTCTTTTTTTAATATACTTTTTACTTTAGAATAAATTGGTATTTCATTCAAATCAGGTAAGTACATATAATTGTCTTCAGTTAAAATTATTGTTGTATATTCATCTCCTGGACAGTTCATTTTATATTTATGCCCTGTATCTTTTCCGTTTATATACATTTCACCATTTTCTTTTATATAAATTGTTCTTAATTTTGAATCTGCTAATTCTCCATCAATATACATTGCAAAGACAAATTTATATTTATATTGCGGATCATCACTTTTATTATATTTTTCTAAATTATTCAATTCATTTTTTATTGAATATTCTTTATATCCATTTGATTTTAATTCATTTATTTTTTTATCAATTTCTGGTGTATATCCTGTGCCTTCCGTATCATCAACAATAATACTTAAATCACCTAATGTGTTTACATACATTTCCATAAAATGTTTATTATCAGATAGTTTTGCTGCACTTACTTTCTGAAGTTCAGAGAATTTACCATTACCAATGTATTTCATTTTATATGTTATAACATCCTCTGTTTCATTAGCAATTTTATTCTTTTCATTTTCATTCAAGTTCTTAAATTCATTTAATAAGTCAACTTCAGCCCAATAATATCCCAAATCTATTAAAGTACCAAATTCTAATGTATTTTCATTTTTATTATATTTAAATTCTCCATTATACCAACGAACATATTCAGCTTTTCCTACATTTACATTATTAGTCTGATATTCCCATAATTTTTTACCATTATAATCAAATATGAATAGTCTATATCCACCACTATAAGAATATGTACTTTGTTTTACACTTAAAATAATAAAGTCTGTATGCTTATCTATAGAAACATCAGCGTATGGTCCTAATTCCTGATTTTTTATCTTTACTTTTTTTAATTTATTTCCTAATTCATCTGTTACATTATAAACTAAAACTTCGTTATTATTATCTTGTTCTTTGTTTGGCATATTTATTGTTTCTTCAGCTTGTTTTTCAGATCCAAATTGGCTGAGAAGATTTTTGTTATTTGATGATGTTATTACTATATAAGCAACTAGAAATAAAATTGTTACAATTAAAACTCCAATAATAAATAAATTCATTCCTTTAAATTTGTTTTCTTTTTCCATAATACATTTCTCCTTTTTCTTTTCTTAAGTATTAGACTTAGTTTTTTTCACTTTGGTTCATTTTTTTGAAATTTTTTATCAATTTTACATATTTACATATAGTTCCTCCTTACATTTTTCTTTCGTAATTTATATAAATATAATACCATTTTAACCATTTAATTGCAATACATTTTGACAACTTATTTACATTCTTTCCACAACATTCCTTTTCAAACCTTTTGCAACCTTTGGCTATTAGCAACTCTATTGCATCATTTTGGGCATAAAAAGCCCGAAAAAAGTATATGCTTTAGCATAACTTTTTTCGGAAAAGGAGCAGTAGCGCTAAGGCTTTGGCTGCTTTTTTGCATAAAAAAAGCAGCTAGCCTTTTAGCTAACTGCGACGTGGCTCCTCGTGTTGAAAGCGGGAACCCTTTTTACACCTTATCTCACATTTTGCTTACAAACACTAGCGTTTTGTGGATACTATGTCAACCTGTTTTGTGAAATTTACCTCTTGAAACCTCGAAAAACCTTCGGCATTGCAATTCTATTGCAACGTAAATATTTAAAATCTTCATTTATTTTATTCTATCGTTGTATCGTCTTCCCATTTAAGTGGTTCATATACTGTTCCTGTAAACCATACATCTCCTGTACCTTTATCTCTAATAATAAACATATACGGTTTATCAAATGTCAAATCAATATCTTCTATAGGAACTTTATAGAAGTAGTCAAAGTCAGAGCCATCTCCTGCGCCTCCTGCCATTGTTGCAGCAGCTGCTTTTATACCATCTTGGGTAAATTCAATATTTGCTTTATGAATAGCATCACTTATATACTCTCCTTTTGCACTTGTTAGTTCTGAAATATCTGCCTTTCCATCGTCAAAAATATCTTTTATACCTATTTTTGCTAAATCATTTTTTAGTTTTAGAGTATATTCAAAATTAAACTTAGGGATAAATCCTTTAATTCTTGTTATTACACCTTCTTTAAAATTTTTTCCTTTTAACTCTTTTAAACTACTTATAATATTGTTTAATTTTGCACTATCTACACTTTTAACATACTGATCTAAATCTTGATTTATAGGCATAATTCCAATATATTGCAATGTTGTACCATTATATTCTTTTAAATCCTTTGCAACTACTTTTACAGCATCATCTACATATAATGAGAAATCAATTGAACTATCTTCTCTTTTGTAATTTGAATTTATTTCTTTAATATATTCATTTAAATATCTTGTAACTTCTTTTTCGATTCTCTCATCAGTGATGTTACTGCTATCTTCTCCATCACCATTTAATGCATAATTTCTACCCCATTCATCTTCTCCACTTTTTAGCCATTCTCTATATTTTTCTCCAACTGTTTTTCTAATATTATCTTCTCCTAATTCAGTTAATATATCATAATTATTAAAAGATGCAGCAATTTGCATACCTGAAATTTCTATTTGATTTTCTCCAAACTTTTCTGAAGATACTGCATCTGTGTCACAATACCAAGAGCATTCTTCATGAGAATAATTAACATTGTCTACAAATCCCTTATTATAATTATCTCTATCAAAGAATCTATTTTTCCATTCCATGTCGATTCCTAATGCGTTTACTAGTATAAAATCCTTATCTGCATCGATTTCATCTAGTAATTCTGGAATAATATTTAAAGTTTTATTTTTTACCCAATCATTAATATTTTTAGCACTTGAAAAAGAATCAAAAATTACTTCTGCATTATATTTATTTTTTAAATTTGTTATATAGGTTTGTTTAACACTATCTTTAAAAGTATCTCTTACAAATAATGCATTTGCTAGAGACATATTTTTATTTGATGCATATTTTGTTACTTTATAGTCTTCTAAAACATTTGAAATTTGTGTTTTTGTTGTTCCTTTTGCTCCTTCTTCTAACATTTTTAAGGTATATTTTATCGATAAAGGACTATAGATTTTATTTTTCTTTTCATTTTCTGCCTTTAAAAATGCTATATCAAAATTAGATAATTGATTATTTACTAAATCATATTTAAACGCAGCCATATATTTAGTTGGCTTTGCTGAATCAATTGTTGTAGTTTCTGTTTTTGTTGGTTGTTCTATTTTTCCGACATTTTCTGTAATTTCTGTTTGTATACTACTATTATGTATATTTTTTTGTTTTGTTGCTATATTAAATGCAACTATTCCCACTACTAATAGTGCTACTAAAAATATTATCAAGACGATAATATTCATCCCTTTAAATTTGTTTTTTTCTTCCATATAAATTCCTCCATTTTCTTTTCCTAAGTATTACACTTATTTTTTTCATTTTGGTTCATTCTTTTTGCAAATTTTTTATCAATTTTACATATTTACATATATAGTTCCTCCTTTACATTTTTCTTTTGTAAGTTATATAAATATAATACCATTTTTACCATTTGATTTCAATACATTTTGGCAACTATTTACATTTTTTTAAACTTTCCTTTCACTCCCTCCTGCAACCTCTGGCATTGCAACTCTATTGCAACATTTTTGGCATAAAGCAACACCCCACATAGCCATTTTACTGACTTTGTGGGGTGTTTTGAGTTTGGCTCCTCGTGCTGAAAGGCAATTTTTTTATAAAACCTTATCTGCCCTTATGCTTACAAGCACTAGCATTTTGCAAATACTATGTCAACCTGTTCTCTAGAATTTACCTTTTGAAACCTCGAAAAACCTTCGGCATTGCAATTCTATTGCAACAAAATTCTATTTTTTAATCTGTTATATTATTATATTCTAAACATTTATTTTCTAATAATTTAAAATCACACGCTATTGTTTTTAAAAAATTATTTTTGTGTTTCGTTACAGCTGTATACATCTTGTTTGCTCTTTTATAAATTTCTTCTTTATGTGAATTTATGTATCTATACTCTGCAGATATTAAATCTCTATATTTTTTATCTTGTTCATTATAATTCAATATACTTATTACATCAGAATTTCTTAAAATTGGTATCATTGCTGAAAATTTAATAATTGATAATGGTCTATTCTTTCTATCATATACAAAGAAAAAACTTGGATTGTTCTTATATTTTAAATAATGTTCTTTATATGAATACAAAGGGACAAAATAATCAAAATTATTTACTTTTAACACAATACCTAAATATGGTCTACTATGTCCTATTTCATCTTTATTATAGCTTACATGTTTTTCAAATTCACTTAAATACTGTATATAATTTTTATTTACAATATAAAATAATAATTCTTCCATATGACCTCATTCCTAAAAGTTAAGGGGATACACTTTAAATGTATCCCCCTAATTTAAATCAGCTCATTTATAAGGCTTGAGCTTTACCTAATTTGAAATCGTTCTTTTTGGTTAAGAACTCTCTATCAGTAATCTAATGATTACTTTTCTAGTATATTAATTATAGCATGTTTTTATTCGAGATGTCAATCTTTTTTTGCAGTTTTATAATGTGTTTATTGCACATATACAATAATTTCGCCATTCACTTAAACATTAATAAATCATTAACTGTTTTAGTTTTTGGTAAATACTTATGTCTCCATATTCCTGTATCAAATCGTACATTATATATATCACTATTTTTTATATCAGTTGGTACATAGCTTTCATCATACCACTTTTTCCATTCTTCTTCTGTCATAACTTTCATGTCTTTATTCCAAATCTCTTTAATATGTCCTTTTTTATCCTCAAGCCATATTCTATCAATATTATCTGTAATAACAAATGAATGATATAGACCACTGCTCAATCCTGTTTCTTTATATATTTTCTGCCTCCAGAAATGTTTTACTACAACCTTAAGATGTGGTTCAGGCTTTTCTGTAATTCCATTATTAATCGTATATCCTGTATATGGTCCTGGACCTGGTATAGTTCCATTTTTGCCAACTTTTGCATATTCTGATCCTCCTAGTCCTATATACTCATCGGAATAAAGATAAACTCTTAAATTATTATTTCCAGATGTATCTTTTGTCATATACATATATTCAACATTAATATCATTTACATCAACATTATATTCTAAATTCTCATCAAATACTAACATAATTAATGGAAATAATGTAATAAATAATAGTACATCTATCGTAAGTATTATTGCAAAAAGAACTGTTCTTATCTTATTTCGTCTATATCCCTTTAAAAAATCAATTTCTTCTTGATTTTCCAATATTTCAGATGGTATTTCCTTCTTCATCTCTTCAAATATCATATAGCATTTTTTGCAATTTAAAAGATGATTTTTTACTAGTTTATTTGTTTCTTTACTTGATACTTTGTCTATATAACTTGGTAATAAATCTTGAATAACTTCACAATCAACATTTTTCATAAATTTTTATCCTCCATTATTTTTTGTTTTCCTCTAAAGAATGTAACTCTTGCCCAATTTTCACTTTTGTTCAATATTTTTCCTATTTCTTTGAAACTTAGTTCTCCTGTAAGTCTTAAGTACATAACTTCTCTTGTATTATTATCCAATTTTTGAATGGCTTCATATAAACTTAATTTTGAATCTTTACTTATAATATCTTCTTCTACTTTTCTACTATCTTCTACATCTAATTCATCAATAGATATAGTGTTATAGTGTTTTTTCTTTTTTGTTTTGTTATACAAAATCTTTTTTGAAATTGAACATAACCATACAGAGATTTCACATTCTCCTCTGAATTTGCCTATCTGATTTATGGCAACAACAAAAGTTTCTTGCATAATTTCCTCAGATAACTCCTTATCTCGAGTGATTAGAAAAATATAATTTTTTATTAAGTTAGCATATTTCTTATAAATTTCTTCTATATTTTCCATTATTTTTACCCTTCTATAAATATAGTGTCATTTTTAATCAAATTCGTTACAAAAAAATGAAAATTTTTTTTGTTTTTTTTAATTATAATTGATATACATAAAATTCTCAAGACTATTTTCTAAACTTCCCTTTCATACCCTTTTGCAACCTCTGGCATTGCAACTCTATTGCAACATTTTGGGCATAAAAAACACGAAAAAAGTATATGCTTTAGCATAACTTTTTTCGGAAAAGGAGCAGTAGCGCTAAGGCTTTGGCTGCTTTTTTGCATAAAAAAAGCAGCTAGCCTTTTAGCTAACTGCGACGTGGCTCCTCGTGCCTGGCTCGAACAGGCGACCTATCGGTTAACAGCCGAGCGCTCTACCGACTGAGCTAACGAGGAATAAATTAAAATCTGGCGATGACCTATTTTCCCAGCAAAGAAATTCGCAAGTATCTTCGGCACATAAAGCTTGACTTCTGTGTTCGGCATGGGAACAGGTATAACCTTTATGTAATAATCACCAGAAGAATATATATACAAGTTAACTTTCGTTAACTATATATAACAAATTTGGTACATTCTGTATTATACAATATTGTATCCTAAAATGCAATACTTAATACAAAATTTTTTCAAAAAATTTCAGTACACTGAAAATTGCATAGACGAAATTGAACTTGAGAAATAACCATTTTAATTGTGGTTAAGCCCTCGATATATTAGTATTGATCAGCTTAATGCATTGCTGCACTTACACCTCCAACCTATCAACCATGTAGTCTTCATGGTATCTTACCAACTTACGTTGTGGGATATCTTATCTTAGGGTGGGCTTCACACTTAGATGCTTTCAGCGTTTATCCCATCCATACTTAGCTACTCAGCCGTGCCACTGGTGTGACAACTGATTCACCATCGGTATGTCCATCCTGGTCCTCTCGTACTAAGGACAGCTCCCTTCAAATATCCTGCGCCTGCGACAGATAAGGACCGAACTGTCTCACGACGTTCTGAACCCAGCTCGCGTACCGCTTTAATGGGCGAACAGCCCAACCCTTGGAACGTACTTCCGCTCCAGGATGCGATGAGCCGACATCGAGGTGCCAAACCTCCCCGTCGATGTGAACTCTTGGGGGAGATAAGCCTGTTATCCCCAGGGTAACTTTTGTCCGTTGAGCGACGGCATTTCCACTCACTACCGCCGGATCACTAAGCCCTACTTTCGTATCTGCTCGACATGTCTGTCTTCCAGTTAAGCTTCCTTCTGCCTTTACACTCTTTTGCACGATTTCTGTCCGTGCTGAGGAAACCTTTGGGCGCCTCCGTTACTCTTTTGGAGGCGACCGCCCCAGTCAAACTGCCCGCCTGACATTGTCCTCTAGCCAGTTTATGACTAATAGTTAGAATTTCAGCAAGATAAGGGTAGTATCCCAACATTGACTCCACATAGGCTGGCGCCTATGCTTCAAAGTCTCCTACCTATCCTGTACATATCTTACCGAAACCCAGTATCAGGCTGCAGTAAAGCTCCATGGGGTCTTTCTGTCTTGTCGCAGGTAACTAGCATCTTCACTAGTACTACAATTTCGCCGGGTACATTGTCGAGACAGTGCCCAAATCATTACGCCTTTCGTGCGGGTCA
>Ga0247608_10001001_pt1 | contig 41814 bp, 69 predicted proteins | sample 176DNAGHGlowgp2_FD_193490 | JGI IMG/M metagenome (GOLD analysis project Ga0247608, IMG submission 193490) | Sheep rumen microbial communities from Palmerston North, Manawatu-Wanganui, New Zealand - 1766 DNA GHGlow gp2 | ecosystem: Host-associated > Mammals > Digestive system > Stomach > Rumen ...
AATAGTTTTGCGTATTATTACTAGACAAGGTTAATCCTCCAATTTTAGGATTTCCCCAAATTGACATTGCTGCCATACATGATAAAGTTTTACCACTTCCACTCATAGAACTCCAAACATTAACAATAAATGGTGATATATTTAATTTTTCAAGTAAAGGGCTTGCGAGTGTAGTTGCCATTATAATTCTAACAAATTTATTTATTCTTAATTTATTAATAATTTCTTTCCATTTATCATAATTACCTTTGCTACTAATTGCTTTATAAATGCTTCTAAAATCATCAGCACCATCAAATATTCCGTGCGAATCATAAGGAATAAATAAATCTCCATTCCAACCAATATGTGATACACTTTCTAATTTTTTAATATTATTTATATTCATAATTTCGCTAAAATAATTGATATAATATTTTACGTTTTCAGAATTAACATCAAGACCATCATCACTTAATAAAAGCAACTTTTGATTAATAGATAGTTGACTTTTATCTACAATTAACTCTTTCCACGAATCTTCTTTATAAAATATTATCTTAACCTTTTCTTTGCCAGTTTCTTGATTGATATATCTTTCGACTGGAAATACTGGGATATATGAGAATTTATAATCTTTTTTACTATCAGTTATTCCGTCTTTGTTACAAATATATTTTCCCATGTTGTATTTTTCTATGTCATATTTACACTTAGGCAATTTTAAATCTTCACCAAATACTAATTTATCTCCCAAAACTTCCTGATATTTTTTTAAACTTTCTTTAAATTTATTTGCTAATCCATAACTTTTAGCAATTAAATACAATTCATCCTGACGTGCTAATCTATCAATTTCACTCATTTTAAACAATTCTATAAAAGTTTCTTTAGCAAATAATTTATCTTCGGTCATTTTTATTCTCCTTTCTTTTCAAAATAATCTTCAATTTCAGCATTAATATCAATAAATTTTACAATGCAATAAGCAAGTGTCTTTGAAATAGAAACTTTTCTTCCACATATATTAGACAAATACTGTGGTGTAATCCCAATACATTTACTGGCTCTTAATTGATTTCTAATATTTAAATTTTCGTTTTTCCATATATACATTTTATCTATCCTCCTTGTAGTTTAATTATATAATATCATTTTAATTTTATCAACTAAATTTAATAAAAAAATAAAAAAAAGACTTGCATTTTACAAGTCTCTTTACATTTTAGAATGGTAATTTGTCGTCTGATATTTCAACAACATCAGCACCAAATTCATTTACTAAATTTTGTACGTTGTTGCTTCTATTTTTATAATCTTCATAATCCATTGTTCCACCATTTAAAAGTTTTACTTTTGGAATTTTAATTTCATTTAATTTGTCCAAACTTCTAAATTGAATAAGTTTAACTGCTGTTTTAAGTTTTCCTTCATTATCTTCGTATTCTTCTAATCCAAAAACACCAGCAAGTTTTAAATTTTTTAGTTGTTCCCAAGTTCCATTTACATCAAATTTAAATCCTTTGTTTGATTTTTCGAGTGCTGTTGTAAATCCTTTTAAATATGCAAGTTGTTCATTTTTTAAGCTTAAATAACGAACTCCACCAGTCGGCCATCTTTTATCTTGATTAGTATTTTCGTCATATTGTTTTCTAAAAAATCCTTTTTGTTTATCATTTCCGGAAATGTCAACTGACACTTTTAAAGATGTATTTCCACTAATATCGCTTGTATATTCTTTTGCATCAAGTATTACTATTTCATGTCCTCCTAGTTCTAAATTTTCAAATTCTCCAAATTCTTTTGCTTCACTTTTATTAAATAATTCTTTATCAAAATTCATTTTATTTCTCCTCTTCTTTCTTATCTTCTTTATCTAATTCATAATATTCTCTTATTTTATCATCAACTAATTTTAAATCATTTTCCATTTCATCAGTATCAAATAATCCAATTGGTGTTTTAACACAATCTTGTCCGTTTGTTTTTAATCTAAAAATGTAGTTATTGTTTTCATACATTGCACGAATGCAAATTGTAAATAATCCTTGAATATTACATTTGTCATCAAGCAATTTTCCTATTGTTTTAGGTTTTATATTTCCAAATTCATCTGTATCTTCATGCATAATTAAGTAAACTGTCTTACCACCATCTATATTTTTAATTCCATTAACAAGATTCCAAAAATTATTTGCCATGTCATTATATTTATCATAACCCTTGATGCTACTATTTTTCATAAATTCATTTGTAATTAAATAATTAGCATCATCTATAACTATAACTTTCTTATTTGTATTTTGAATTGCCTTTAAAATAATATTATAATCATCAACCTTTGGTGCCTCTAAATCACTTTTAAATGGTAAAGGTTTGCCTAATACATTAGCAATTGCTATTTCTTCCTTTTTAAAATTTCTTAAACTTGCTGACTTTCCACTTCCTGATTTTCCAATTAATAAAACTGGTACACTTTTCATATTTTTAATCCTCCTATTTTCTAATATTTTTTCAACTTCCCTTTTTAGATAAGGTATATCAATAATTTCATAATTTTCAATATTCTCACTCATGTAAACAATAAACATTTCGTCAACTTTAACGCCTGCGTATTTCTCAACCAAGTATTTATAAATTGATAACTGAATGTAGTAATGATTTAGCGTGGTATCTTTCAGACAACTCAACGGTGCTTTCATTTTTCCAGCATATTTCTCGTTCTTATGAATATCACTATTTGTCTTGTAATCAACCAACACCAAGCCACCTGTTACTTTATTAACAAATAAATGGTCGATTGCACTGGCAATATCGTATTCCTCGCTACCAATTACAAACTCGTCAGCAAGGTGTTCTAATTTATCTTTGTAATCTTCGTGAAATTGTTGTGCTTGTTCAAATATATAATCGCATATATTCCAAAATTCATCATAACTACATAAATCATTTTGATATCCATTCCACATATATTCTTCGCCACTCCATAATGATTGAACAAATTCATGACATTGGCTTCCTTTTTTACAACTTAATTCATTTTTTTGTTGCCATTCGTCAAGAACTTCTTGCACGCTTTTGCCACTTTTATTTGCCACTCTTTGTGCAATTGCCTCAGCATCAAACGGCTGAGTGTATTCCTCAATGAGCCTAGTTACACTTACGCCAACACGTTTGCCTTTGTATTCGTAATGATGGTCAGACGAGTAGAAAGAAAAATCTTTAAAAGCATTATTTAATTTGTTTAATATTTCTTTTTTTATTTCATGTATATCCACTTATATCCTCCTGCATATTTAGTTATTCCTCTACAACAAGCAGATATATTTTGATATTTTATTCCTGTTTTTTGTTGTGCTTCTTTTAAAGAATAATAAGTTTCTAAAATTTCATTTGTATTTAAATCTAATCTTGCAACTTTTTTATTTACTGGATTACCATAACCAACAATAACTTTTATAAGTCCATTTTTTCTTGCTTCAATATTATTATGTTTTAGTGTGCAATATTCAAGATTATTAATTTTATTATTTTGTTTATTGCAATCTATATGATTAATACAATTATAATTATTTGGATTTTCTAAAAAATGTCTTGCGACAAGTTGATGAATTTTTATTGGTCGTCTCTTTTTATTAAATCCAATTGATGCTCTTAAATAACCTTGAACACTAATTGAACATTTTAATATTTTTTCTTTAATTGTTAAATTAGCATAACAAGATCCATTCCAATGCTTATATATTCTTTTTTTGCTTTTTACTCTCCCATAATTACTTATTGAATAATTATTATCAACATCAATATCTTTCCATATTTCGTTTTTTAAATCTTTTAAATCAAACCATCTTTCGCTATTAACTTCTATATCTTCAAACATATACACCTCCTTTTAAAATCGTGAAATGCCTCGTTTAACTTCGCAAGATATTCTTCCTTTGTCATTACTTTTTCCTTTCAGCAATTATTGCCTTAATATATCCGCTTAAAGTTAACCCTCGTTCTCGTGCTTCGCTTTTAAGTTGTTCTTTTAACTCGGTAGATATCTTAAATATAATATTATCTTCCATTTTTTCCTCCTTTCTATTCATATTGGTCTTCTGGTGGTATTGGCGTGTAATTGTCATGTAAGTCTTGTTTTAAATCTTCAAGTTCTTCTTTAAGTTCTTTGTTTTCAATTATCAAGTCCTCGCACGCCGCAATTATCTCATCAATTGTTACCATGTCTTTTTTAAAATATTCTTCTAACCATCGACTTTCTGTCGAGTCTATATAGACATTTTTCATATTACCTCCTTGCAATATAATAATAACATTTTTTAAATATAAAGTCAATATTTTTTTCATACTTTTTAAATATTTTTTAAACAAAAAAAGAGATTTATTCAACCTCTTTTTTATCTTCAAATAATTTTCCTGATACAAGATACAAACTAATAACCCCTGCAACACCTACTATTGTCTTGCTTATATTATCAACTTGCCAATTCCAAATTGGAGCAAGAACTAAAAGCAACGCATTAATCATATTAAGTCCATTTACTACATATTTGCTAACCTTTTTAATCTTTTCCATAAAACACCTCCTATTCTACTATATCAGTTGTTTTGGTATATTCTAATACTACATAACTTTTATTAAACTCTGTTCTATCCACTCCAGTTTGTATTCTAATATTACCATCTGCTTGAAAAGTAAGTGAAATACAATTTAATTCTGCTGTTGTTACAAAAGGTAGTGGAATATATACATTTCTAGTTTCAACTTTAGCAATGCCTTCCATTTTAACTATAAATACATCCGATGGTATTAAACCGCTTGGTATATTTTTAGTTGTTGCATTTGGTAAAGTTCCTGCACTATATACTTTTCTATAAAGTGGTTTGCCTAACCAAGTTCCAATTACTATTTCATCAGTTGAATAAGTATTTGTTAAATTAATTGCCTCTTCAATGTTATCTTGCATTTCATTAAATAAACTTGCTGTAAATGGCGTTGTTGTATCTGGTAAATCTTTAAATTCTATTTTTTGCATTTTTTAATTCCTCCATTTCTTTTTTTAGATTTTCTATTTCAATTTGTTGTTCTTGTATTGCTTTTGCAAGTATTCCAACAACTGTTGCTGTGTCTATTCCTTTACCGTCATTTGATATAAATTCTTGAGGTGTTTTATATTTCTCTCCAATAATAAATCCAACATGTTTTTTATCTTCGTCTTTTTCAATTTTATAATTAAATTCATATATATCAGCATCTTTTATAATATCTATCGCATTAATATTTAATTTATTTATATTTTTTTTCAACTCTACTTTAGAATATTGTTGCCATGATATATATTCACCATCTCTAACAAACGTTTTTCCTTGATTATTAACACTAAAATCAGTCAATGTTGATGAATGATATGATATTCCTTCAGTACCTATACTAGTTCCAATATTAGATTGATTATTACCTGTAAAAATCATTTCTATATAATCATCATTATTGGGAGATGTTTGTATAGTAAATCCTGCTCCAAAATTATCTGAATTACGCATCATATAAATATTATCAGGATTAATACTTACTATATCACCGGTATTTGGATTATAAACCTTTATGTTGTTATTTGATGAAGTTGTATTTAATAATACATGTCCACTCGCCACATTTACATCTCCATTTTCTTCTATATTTAAACCTCCATTGATGCTTGTATATCCTTCGAGCGAAATTTTATTCGCTTTTATTTGTGCTTGACTTTCGTCTTTATTAATAGCAAGCAAAATGCTAGCACTTGTTATTTCGCCATTATCATCAGCAACAGCACTAACTGTTTCTTCTATTTTATTATTTGTTTGTTCAATTCGTGAACTAACATCGACTTGTGTTGCAAAATTATTTGTGTATTCATTTTCAAGTAAATATGTAACTTCGTAAAAGGCATTATCGAATGATTTTAATTTAATTGTGGAATTACTATTTACTTCAAGATAAATGTCCTTGCGTTCTTCAACTACCTTGCTTGGAAGTGCATACATATTACCTTGTGAATCAACACCTACACGTCTTATAATCTTGCATTTTCCGTCTTCATAAACAAACTCATCATGAACATCTACTGAATAATATCTTAAAAAGTCAAAGTCTAATTTATATTCTTTGTCGTCGATTAATAAATAAGAGCCACGTGGATATAATGTCGAACTAGGATATAAATCACTACTTGGAAATATCAAACTTATATCGCCATAAAATGATAATTTGTGAAGTAAACCTGCGTGTGCATTTTCAAGTTGTACTTGCCCTGTTCCTGTTTTAGTATCAGACACATCAACAACACGCCTTGCAAGACTTTCAATTTCAGCCTCATTTTTACGTACTATAATGTACGCTTGATTTATTGTTTTATCGGTTTTGCTTGCTGCCTTATAATCTGTTTGTGTTTCTTCAGGTAACTCATTGTAAATCGCTTGTTTGTATCCGTCAGTTAGTGTGATTTCATTATTAAATATATATGAGTGATATGTGTTTCCACCAGTTTCAAAATTTATTGTTTGTAAAGGTTTTACATCACCCCATCCAGTCAACTCGGTGTCATATATGTCGTACTCAATACCATTTAATTGGTTGTATAATGCTGGCAAAAATTCGTCACGGTTGTTCTCGTTCATTAATTGATTATCTACAATTTTAAATTCAATCGGATTTTCTGGTAAAGTCGCTGGATAATAAATATTATCACTCTCACCACTTCTTGATAGCACAATTGTATTTATTGCACCAAAGTGTTGTCCAAATGATATGTTTTGATTTTTTAATATGTCATCATCTATTGTAATTGCATCTCCACCAAGCGTTGCAATTTTTAGCTCGTTTCCCTCAACATAAAATAGCACTCCATTTGCAACTGCGATGTCATCTAATACATCTCGGTACGTAAATCCTATATTATTGAATATGTCAGTCGACATTTGTAGGTTTCCGTTAGGTAAACTGCTTATGTTAGTAGTATAACCCACTTTAACAAGCAATGCCCTAAAGAACGTAAAAATCGTTGCTGGGTAAGTTAAATTTACAGGCTCGTAATCTACCATGCTTTTTATTAAATCATCACCAACTTTATGAATATATGTTTTTTTACTTGCCTCGTATGTTGGCTCCTCTTTTAAATAATACGCCCCGTATGTCTTTGTTGCTGTCGAACTTCCATATCTTGCCTCAACCTCGACATAAATTTCACCATCAATTTTTTCTTTTAATTCAATTTCACATGTTTGCATTGACGTACCTATTAGTGGTGTTTGGAGGTCGAACTTAATACGCTCGACACTCTCATCACTCACACGGGTGGTTATTCCATCTTGTATATAATATACGTGTTTTCTAATACGTTTACCTGCCTTTTTTATTATCTCATCATATGTCATTTCTTGCCTCCACTGCTACTAAGTCAAAACTAAATGATTCATACTCGCCATCCCAATACGTGGTTGCTGATTCAATTGCTGTTCCATAAAAATCCTCTGTATAATCATTGCCATTGTCAGAACTATTAGGAAATGTCACGTCTTCAATAATAGGTACTTCAAATATTGCTTTAAAATCTGTCATTTGTTGTTTAGTCATCGGTCCAACTTCGATGTGTAAGTTTGTGAAGTATCCTACGAAACTTCCAGAAAATTTACCACTATTGCTGTTTCTGCCAGCATCCGATCCCCAAAGTGGTTCTGGTTTATCACTAACACGTGTAATTGGAAATTGGTGACTTATTGTTTTTATATTAACCGCCATATTTATCCTCCGTTCCTTGCAAAGTTTCTATCAGAATTTATCTCTTGCATAATTCTTGCAAGTATTCTTCCTTCAAGTTCCAAAGTAACATTTGCATCAAATTTTGTATATTTTGCAATTGTACGTCCAATAGTTTCAAGTGATTGTTGATTTGTCATTGGAACAACTGCCTCCGCACCTTGTTCTGCAATATTTGCTCCATAATAATTAACTCCACGTCCTGGCATATTCAAAATACCACCTTTAGCAAGTCTTGGTAATTTGAATGTTGATAATTTTCCAAGATTTATACCTGGTATTGCATTAATTACTCCAATTAATCCATTTATTGACCTAATTGGAAAATTAAGTATATTTTCAATAGCACTTAAAACTCCATTTATTACTCCTTTAAATGCTCCTCCTATTACATTGCCAACTTTTGTTCCTATATTCTTAAATAAAGTAACAATAGTATTTATTATTCCTTTAAAGAAATTCACAACATTGTTAAATGTATTTTTTATCCATTCTATCGCTGCATTAAATCCACTTACTATGCTATCCCATAATCCTTTAAAGAAATCAACAACTGGTTTTATAATGTGGTCATATATCCAACTTCCAACTTTCCCAAGAACTTCTTTTATTTTATCCCAATTCTTTATGATTAATGCAACAAGTGCTGCTATTAAAGCAATTGCAAGTATTATCCACGTTGTTGGATTTACTGCATTTAATGCTATCATTACAACTACAACTCCTGCTAACAATATTGCTAAATCTCTTAATATGTTAGCAAAATTATCCCACGAAGGGTCTTGTATAAATTTAATTACATCCTGAATTAACAATATAATTCCCATGATAATTAATCCAATTCCAAGCCCCATTAAAGGATCAAGCCCAAATACTTTCATAGCAATTAATGCTCCAGTAATACCTCCAATAATTCCTGTGACTAATTCGCCATTGTCAGCTATCCATTGTACCCAACTTGGTATTGGCACGTCTTCTGGTGTTGGAAAACTAGGTAAATTAGCACCACCAGCACCTCCACCATCTCCACTACTTGAATCTGTTAAAGCATTAAATTTATCAAAACTTGCTCCTGATAAAGTTTTCTTTAAAGCATTTGCGCTTTTATTTGCTTTGTTAAATGCTCCAACACTTGCATTTGCGAATAAATCAACATTAAACCACGCTTTTGCAATATAATTTATATACGTCAATAATTTATAAGCAAGATTTATTAAAGTTTCAATTACAGGTTGCAATGTACTCGCTAGCAAATATCTTATATATTCAACATCTGTTGCCATTTGATCATTATATTGTGAAAGTGTACTCATTGCTTGTCGAACAAACATATATGCACTTCTTATACCAAATATTGCTAATGCCCATTTTCCTGTTTTTTCAATTACATTTGTAACTGAATTTCCTACATTTTCAATAGATTTTTCCATTTTAGATAAATCTTTTTTATTTAATTCTTCTTTTTTTCTAATTAAATCACTTAGTCTATTACTTAATTTTTCATATTGTGCTTCAAGTTTTATAGTATCTCCGACTTCAAATCCCATGTCTGCTTTTTTTAGTTTGTCTTCAATTTCTTCCATTTGTTTTTCAATATAAGTAATTTGACTATCAAAATCTTTTGTATCTAATTCAGTTCCAATAATTATGTGTCCATCCATTTATTAACCTCCTTTCAAACCAAGTGCCTCGATAAATTTTTTTGCACTTTCTTTTTGTTTTTCGGTCGCTTGTTTTTTTGTTTTATTTTTCTTTAATGCTACTTGTTGTTTTGCCTTAATTGCTTTTTGTCTTTCTTTTTGGTCTTTAATTTTACTAACATCAAGGTTTCGCAAGTTTCTTACACGATTTAATGCACAGCAATCTCCAAGTTCACTATTTGATAAATTACTTAAATCTGTAAAAAACTCTTCCCAACTTAAGTATTCCATGTTATAAGGATTGTATTTATAATCATATTTAAAACTTGACTGAATTAAACCTTTATCCTCTTCATAATCCATATCAGGTTTTTCAATTGTTTGTGGTAATTCTTTTCCACATTTTAAATAATTCATATACCATTTTAATAGTTTCTCATAATGTTCTTCATGTTCTAATCCTAAATCACCAAAAACTAAATAAATGATAGCAAGTGGTCGCTCAAACTGACTTATATTTTCATCATCTGCAATTTGATTGCATTTAATAGCAACTCTAAAATCTAAATTAGGTGTATATATTACATCACCAATTTTTATTTTTTTGTGCATTATTCAATCACTTCAACATCTTCGTTTTCTTTGACAACTGCTACTTTATATTTTTTCTTAATTTCATCTTGTATATCTTTCATTGTAACATTTAAGTTAGGTGCAATTTGTTCTTTGATAATAGTTTCAATTTCAATCAAAGTTTCCCATTCAATAGGTCTTCCATTTAATAATTTTTGAATACCATTTCTACCTAAAAAAATCTCAAAGGCATCTGCTTGTTGCTTGTAAAACTTTTTAAATGCCTCGTATTTTAATTTCTCATTATTACTCATAATAGCACCTTTTTTCTTAAAGTCTTGCTTTTTATCAATAATAACTAACTCACTTTGAATCCATTTTTTATTTTTATTTATTTCTTCGTTGCATCTTTCAAGATTATCTAACAAAGTAATATCCTTTAAATTAAATTCTAAGCATTTTCCTGTTTCTTCCCCCTTTTTTGTTCTAATCCATAGTCTTAGTACGTTTGTACTTTCTCCCAATTCAATAAATTTCTTTTCTTCCATAATTTCCTCCTATATTAAAAATAAAGACGGACGATTTTCTCGCCTCGCCCTTAAGGTCTTATAAACTTGTTGTTGGTGTGAATGCTGGTGTGTTATTTGACACTGAAACTCTTCCATCAGTTGCATCACCATCAGCATAAACATTAAACTCAATTGTATCACCATGATATGAAGTAATACCGATGGTTGCATCACTATATTTAGCACTATAATTTCCACTATCTTCATCCCATAAATCAACTTCAAGTAAGTGTGTTTTATAATTTAACTTATCACGTCCTGCATTTACAAATTCAAAGCAATTATCTCCTTTATAAGCAAGATATGTAACACTCATTTGTTTGTCGTTTGATGTATGATTAGATGATGCATTTTTATTAACAATTAGTTTAAGTCTATCAATGTTTGGATTATAATCAATTCCTGCTCCACCTTCTTCAACTGCAGCAACTAATGCCCAAGTTGGAGTTTGTGAACTAGGTGTTATATCAATAAATCTGACAAACTGGTCTTCAGTTATTCTTTCTAATGCACTTGTATCAAATTTCATAGTTTCTCCTCCTTAACATTTTTATTTTCTAGTTCTCTTTTAATAAGAACTAAATCTTTATATTCAAGAGGCTCTATAAAACCTTTTTCATTCAACCTTACAATTTGCATGTAAGTTAAGTCTTTGATTTCATCACCTTTTATATATCCTACACCATTGGCAATAAAATCTTTTTTTGCAATTATCTTTTTCATAGTACCTCCTATCTATCTCTATATTTTATTTCAATTTGAATGTCGAATATTGCTTTTGTTTGGTCGTCGTTACTAAGCATAGTAAATGGATTTAAACATTTAATACTCTCCACTCTTTCTATATCAGGCAAAACGCCTTTGTCATTATTAGATTTGATTAATTTTTCAAACTCTTCAAAAAATCCCATATTATTTAAATTAACTACTTTATCGTGTGAGTAACTCTTGCGACTTCTAAAAGAAAACACATCACGTCTTATCTCAACTCCACAAATTAATTTATTAACAACAGGAGCAATTGGCATTTTATCCAAACTATAATCGTCAATTTTGTTTGACAAGAAATTTGCATTTATTTGAAAATTACTATTTTGAGTAAGAGTAATTATATTTTCAAACAAGTATTCTCTTAATTTTGCAATTCTCGTGTCTTTATAATCTTCCATTATTTGCCTCCTCTGTCAACAAATTTTTGTAAGTCTTTAACAAGACTATCCATTTCAGCACTTTTCATACGCTCGTCCCAATGGTCACCAGTTCCTGCTGTGTGATAAGTTAAAGGTGTTCCTGTTCGTGTTTTTGCAACGCCTTTCTTACTCCAAAATCCATATTCTGGACTGTAATAAGCACCTTTTCCATTGTCCATAACATAAAGCACTCCCTCATATTGATAGTGTGCATAAGGACTTTCATAAACAATCTGTGTGGGATTGCTCATATCCAAGTTTTTTCTTAAATTGCCATCTCTATATGGTACGTATTTATCCATATATTCCTGGCATAAACTTTGAAATTTTCTTTGAACTCTACCATTTGGTTCTATGCCAAGTCTTGCTTTGATAACTCCAACTGGCTTTAATTCAACAGTTGCCATTATTTACCACCAAGATGAATATGTTGATTTCTTCCAAAATCGTTATTCACAATACTAGTGATATGATATATATCATAATTTTGTAAATCTAACTGTGTTTCTATATCAAAGTTAAGTGTGCCTTTAACAATAATATCGCCGACTGCAAAATCTTTTATATCTAAACCTTCGTTTTGGTCATACGGTATTCGCACCTGTACGTCATTCGCGTCGTTTAATCCTTTGTTAAGACTAGCACCATGTCCGCCATGTATCCACGCCTTTTCATAGTTAAATCTCTCCCAAAGTTCATCCTGTGTCGCAACGTCTAATCCATTTTGATGATAAATAGTAATCGAACTATTGCAAAGCATTATCTAACTCCTGCGTATAGCAAGTGTTCGCCATTAAATACAACGCCAAGTAAATAAGTTCTTATAATATCGTCCAATTCTTTATTTTTAGACATTACAACTTCACCTATTAAATTTGGTGTGATATAACTCACGCTATATCCATCCGTATTCTCACTTGCAATGTTTCCAGTATTATTTATTGTATTACTAAATATTAATATACTATTTATCAATGAATAAATACACATTTTTACTTCTTGCGGGATTTCATCACTCTCAAAACCTTTTAATCGGTCTTGCGTTCTTATATCGATTTTTCTTCGAGCTTCAAATTCTAATAGATTAAAAGGCGTTAGGTCAATAGTTCCACCTAATCCTTTATATTCTTCATAAGTTAGGTACTGTCCACTAAATTCCATAAACGCCCTCCTTTATTTTTATAAACTTACTGTTCCACCAGTTTCAAATTTAGCAACGATTACTTTACTTTCATCAGTTAAAGCAACAACATAATGTTCATCTGCTGCAAGCAATGTTGTGTAATTATCAAGATTACGTTGTGTTTCAAGATTAACATTTCTCTTCATGAAAATTGTAACTGCAGCACTTTCATCACCTGTTTGTGATTCTGGTCTTAATTCAACAATAGGGTTGAGGTATAAAGTTCCCGCAGCATTAATTGCTTTTTTGCTAGGTACTATTCTAGTATTAGCAACCATACCAATTTCTCCACGCATAATTACATTGTTATTGTATTTGTCATTACTTATAAAGTTTTCATCTTTTCTTAATTGACTAACTTGTCTTGGATGAATAAACATAACTTTTTCTACGTTTTCTTCCTCTTCAAGTGCGTCAATAGCGTCAACTATATTATCATAAGAAATATCACCAGTTGCTGTATATGTTAATTGTGCTCCTTTTAAAGCATCCATAACATCAATATCAATTTTATCAGCAATAGATTTTCCTAATTGTGAATTTGCTTCACCAACTGGATTACCATATCCACTTAATACTGCTTCATCAGTTAGCGGAACTTGTTTTACTACTTTTTTAACAGTATAAGTTTCACTAGAAGTTTCTAGTTTAGTTTTATCTGCTGTTTCTCCTTCTCCTAATTCTGTAGCTGCTCCAATATATTTATATTTTGGAACTGTAATTGTACTTCCTGCTCTTCCAACAAGTGTGTTATCAACCTTAGCAAATGGTGTAGCCACGATTGCACTTGCGATTTTTGCACTTATCATTGGTGCCATTACTTCTGGATCAATTAAATCATTTAACATTGTCATTGTATTAACGTTATCGTTCATTTAAAATCATCTCCTCTTTCTTATTTATTATATTTGTTAAATAACTCAGGATTAGATTTCTTTAATTCAACTCTTTCCTTATATCCCATTTTGTCGAAGTCATCCTTTGACACCACATTTTCCACGTTCTCATCAATTTCAGGCATATCAACAACTTGGTTAGGATTTGCGAATATTCCATCTTTTCCGTTTGTTATTTCCTCGAATAAATCTTTTGCAGATTTACCTAAATTTGCGTTGTCTTTTAACGCTGTTTTAATTTCGTTCATAATCGCATTTTTAGTAAAATCGTTTACGAACTTCTTATCACCAAATACAGCATTGATATTATTTGTTAAAATATCGTCTTCCTCTTTGGCTTTTAATTTTGCTTCTTGTTCATTAATAGAAGTTTGCAACTCTTCATATTTTATTTTCCAATCAGCATTTTCTTTAGCAGTTTCATTAAACTCATTGATTTTAGTTTCATAAGTATTAACTTTATTTTCTAATTCTTTCTTTGAATTATTTAAAGTTTCTATTTCCTTATCTTTTTTTGTCATTGCCTTTCCATATAAAGACATAACTAAATCCTTTTGTTCATCTGTAAAATCTACTAAATCTTCTCTTTTCATAATTTCCTCCTATCGTTAGTTTTACGTGCCACGAACACGCGAGATTCATTATAGGAGTTCTTTATCCTCGAACTCTAAAGTAATTTTAACACACTTGTCATATTTTTGTCAAAACATAAAAAAAGCAAGTTTATTTCTTGCTCGTTTTTTTCTTTTTAGTTGATTTCAGTGGCATAATTTTTACATCTTCTACTTTTGCATTTGGAATAGGTATTATCTCAACTTCTTCTGATTTAGCATTAGGTATTGGTATTATTTTAGGTTCAACCTCAATAACTCTAACAACTACTTTATTTAAAGCATTGTTTCCTGTTAAATAATCAGCCATCTCTTTATCACATTCAAAAGTGTCTTTTACACCAAATTCATTATCCTTTCTACTTATTACTTTGTTTACATTTTTTAATTGATTAAATTTTTCTAATGTAAAATTTTCTATTACCTCGCATTTTATCATATTATCTCCTCCTTTTTAATATTGCTGATAAATATCATGATTTAATTTGTCTATACATACTTTTATTCTTTGTTGTATTAATGGTATCATTTCTTTATGTTTTAATCTTTCTAATAACATTAATTGTTGACCTACATGTTTCCATGCAGAAGCGTCCCATATTTTATTTCTTACAATACTTACTGAATTGGTTGTATTTGTTCTATTCCATGTATATAATGGTTCTTTCACATTTATAATTTTATTAAAATCAACATTATCAGCTTGTTCATAAGACCATGTACGGTCTTCCATTAATGTATCTTCCGGAAAATAAACAATTTTATTCTTTTTTATTATTCTACTCCATGCCGTACACCAAACTTTATTATCACTCATAAAAAAATCTTTATAACAATCAATTTGATGATATTTAGTCATAAAAACACCATTTTTGTCTATTAATTGCATTCCTATTAACATCATATCATGATTATACATTCTGTTATTTATAATTTCCAATGCCATATTAGTAGTATAAAAGTCATCACTATCCAAGAAAGCAAAATAATCAAATTCAAAATTTTCCAACGCATAATCAATACCAACGTTTCTTGAACCACCATTATATCTTTTTCTGCTATTTTGTATTAAATGAACTCTTTTATCTTTTGTTTCGTATTCGATAATTGTATCTACAGATGTGTCATTACTACAATCATCCACTAAAATCAACTCAAAGTTATCGTATGTTTGATTTAATATACTTTCAATACAATTTCTTAAAAATGTCTTGCCTTTATAATCTCCTCGATCATTATTACAATTCGGCACTATTATTGCAAATTTATAATCTTGTTTATCTGGAAGTATATCATAATCCTTGTCAGTTATTTTTGCTTTTTTTAAGCACTCCACATCATAATCGGTCAAGTTTATATCCACATAATTACAATTTTTATAATAAATGCAATGCAAGTCTTTACTTAATAATTCATCGAGTGGTTCTTTGTCAAACAAATAGATGTATTCGTTCTTGTTTTTTTTAACAGCACTTATACTATTTTTATCAACAGCTATTTTCATAGTTTCACCAAATTAATTATATCATATCAAAATAAAAAGAGCAAAATTGCTCTTAACTCCTTGTATGTGTTAACTCCATACAATTCTCGATAGACAAGTAGTTGTCACATACTTGCTCATATAAATTATACTATATTTTCCATATATATTCAATTTCTTTACCAGTACAATCCCACGTGTCTATGACGTAACCATTTATACACGCTGTTATATGATTATCAGTAGTTATTAGATATCTACCAACAGGGTGGTTTTCCGCAAATTCACCTATATATGTTTCAATATATGGAATCCTTTTAAATTTATTATCTAAAAAACTTCTTACAAAAACAGCATTATCCATCATTTGACCTTGTTCCATTGCACTTTTACATATTTCTTTATATGCTTCTTTCCAAGTTATATCCATTACTATCGAATAAGCCCTAGGAAAGCAATCATCAATAAAATTATTATGACTATTTGCATTATAGAAATAATATCTCATACTATCTCATGCTTCTTTGTAATGTTTCATTTAACATTTGTTTTTTTTGCGGTGTATCTGCTTCTTCATGTAAAAAATCTAAATATTCTCCTAATGCTTTTGCCATGAAATGAAATGCTTTGTCAGATTCTTCTCCTGCACCATATCTTTCTCTCGATTCCATATATCTACCGTATTCATTAGACATTCTGTCCATGTAATCATCACCACGATATCTTCTATCATATCCTCGACGTCCATAACTATCTCTTCCATATTCTCCATAATTATCACGTCCGTATGAATCATATCCTGGACGTCTTGCACCATAATTTGCATAATTTCCGTAATTCATATTTTCACTCTCCTTTGCTATATGATTAATCTTTGTTAATTTATAAAGGTGGTCTAAATTGTTTGTAGTAATACCCTCCTCAAGTATCTTGTTAATACTTTCTTCGGTTTTCTTTTCCAATTTTTCTTGCATTATTTTTCCTCCTTTCTTAAAAGGTTTAAAATTTCTTCTTGGTTTTTTAATATCTTTTCTAAGTACTCACTATCTTGTTTTTGTAATTCCTTCATCAAGTCAGTATTATTAAAGTCTTGCAACAATAAAATAACACTATACAATTGCAAGATTAATGATGTTAAATCTAAATTATTTCTCATTAGATTCTTGAAATGCTAAACGTAGCGTTTGTTATAATTGCTTGTGTAGTAGATATTGGTGTTGTTGGATCTGTTGGTGTTGGAACACTTGAAACACTTTGAACTGATATATTAGTTGTTCCACGTGGACATACTCTTAATTTCTTGTCGAACGAAATTGTCTCATAATCATCCGCCGCTGCAATTGTTACGGCACGAATTGTGTCAGGAATTAATACGCCGTCTTGGAATAATCCAATTGCAACAACACCAGGAGTTGCCGTACTAACTGATGCACTAAATTCTACGTCGTAATATCCTGTGTATCCATTTCCAAATATTTTAAAATTAGGATTTCCATTTGAATAATCTAACCACCCATTGCAATTACAAGTTGCACACCTTGTTCTTATATCTGTTTCATCAAAGGTAATTGGACTTGCATTACTAGGTAGAGCAAGAGGTTCATTTATAATTGTTTCTATCATATTTTATCTTTCTCCTTTCATAATTTTGCACAGTAAATTGTGTTTTATTGTGCATTTATGTTGTTAAAAACACATTATTTTTACAATTATTGTGCATTTTTTAAAAAAATAAGGATAGAACGTGCCTATCCTTTTGATTAGGACATAAATGTCCTTAGCAAGTTCTCGTATTCGAGCGTGTAGTATTCTACTCTATGCTATTAAATAAATTGACTTGTGGTATTAAATCCACATCCACATCCATTGTTTTGTGGACAGCTGAAAATCGCAGTGCGTCCGTACACTGGTGTTGACGGAATAGGGCAGTTGACTAAGCGGTTATACATTAAATCAATTTCATTATTTAATGAATTTGAAATAAATGCATTTTGTGCTGTTTGACTAGCTCTTAAATCAGCCATAGATAATTGTCTTTGTAAATCAGCGATTTTAGAATCTTTTTCGTCTATTCTATCTCTGAAAATTTCATCCTTTATAGACTGAATTCCACCATTAATTACGTTTAGTATTGATTGAGTATTTTGAGTGTCATTTGTTCTTGTAGCACATGCTTCACGTGCTATATCAGAACCTAAGTTGGCAATACCTAAACGATTTTCGCAGCAACAGCTGTCAAGTGATTTTTGAAGTCCATTAAATCCTTGAAGTGTAGAAATTTGTGAGTTAAATGCTTGTTGCATGTTTGCTATTTGTCTAGCATTGTCAGCAACTTCGGCATTTGCAAATCCACCATTTACTGCAGAAACGATGTCGCTTGTTGAATTACAAATTTGGTTAGAAAGTCCATAAACACCATCACGAACACCCTCAATTTGATTGCTTAAATGTAATGTATCAAAACCGTTGTTTGTGTTGTTCATGATTTCTTTTTGTCCGTTAGATAACCAAGCGTATCCATTGTCGAATGAGCTTCCTCCAAAGAATCCACCATTTCCACCCCAGTTTCCACCGAATAAAGCGAGTAGTAAAATTACCCATACCCAATCGCTTCCATAACCAAATCCACCATTACCACCATTCATCATAGGATAAACAGGATATGGATATGCAAAACCATTGTTTCCATTAGTTGTCGCTAATTCTACTGTTGGTTGAATACCATTTCCATTCATAAATCTTTCTCTCCTTTCTATAATTTTTTTATATCAACTCTATTTTTTTGAGTTAATACCTTGATTAAACATACTCATCATGTTATCCCATTGTTGTCTTTGTTGCGGACTAAATTCATTTATCGTTTCATTTAATAAATCATTTGGATTATTATTCTTTCTTGCTTCTTGATATTTTTGGTACGCTTGAGGATTTACTCTCTTTAAATTCATTTCCATTTGATTCATCATTTGTTGAGGTATTTGCTGTATCTTGTTTTGAAACATCATTTGTAACATTTGCATCATTTTTTATCATTCCTTTCAATTCTTCAATTTGTGATTGTAAATATTGAATTTGTATGTCCTTGCTATCCATTGGCACTATTTCTTTTAATTCGTACGTCTTGATATCTCCTTTGTTATTTTTTATCCACACCACACTCATATCTTTACTAAAAAATGGCATGTCCGCGTATACCACTTCTTTTCCAACGTCATCAATAGTATTTGCAAATCTCATTCCTGTTTGATGTGTTGGAGCAAGTTGAAACGTCTGATTAATTGCAGGTTGTTGTTGATTTTTCATTTGTTCTTTCATTTGTTGCAACTGTGCTATTTGGTTGTCTATTCTTTCGTTCATACTTTGTGAATTAAAGTTTTGCTGATAATTCATATATGGATTTTGATACATTATTCATCACTTCCTATATAAATATTTATTATCGTGGGTTTATTTATCTCCCACTCCTCATATCCTTCGCATTCTTCGTCCATTATTTCTAATAATTCTAAAATTAAATCTTCCATTTTTATCTCCTTTAAACAAATAAAAGAAGGCAATACAATAAATGTGTTTTATTACGATTTATCATATTAATCCTCCTTCCATGATTAAATTATCCCATAAAAAAAACAACCTTATCGGTCGTTTATAGTTCATTTAGAGTTCTTTTCAATTATATTTAATAGTTTTGGTAGTTTTCTTTTAATCGTACTTTCAGAATAACCAACTTCAACACCCACTTGCATTTGCGTCCACCCTTGCAAGTAATAAAGTTTTGCTATCTTTCTGTCGATTTCACTTTTAATAAAATTGTCAATGATATAATTCCATTTTTCATTTGGTAAAGAGTTCAATTCATCAGATAAGCGTGGTCTTGCTTGTGCCATTATTTCTTTTTACGTCTTACAACTCTTGTTCTTTTATTATTTCTGATAATTCTTCTTCTTTGAGTTGCTCTTGCCATTTATTATTCTCCTATCTTTTGATTTATTTCATTGTTTGATTTACTTCACTATCTGTTATATTATCCGCTGATTGACTATCTTCTTCTATCTCGCTTGGAATAAAGAAATATATCATCATACCAATAAACATAACCAAAATAACTATCCATAATCTTCTATTTGCACGTTCCATTCTATTCATTGCACTTTCATGTGCTACAAACGGAATCATTACAACTTCATTCTCTTTCATTTTAACCTCCCCTTATAATATATCAGTCTTTACAATCTCCCATGTTTTTATTTTCTTTTCTAGCGTGTGAACATAATCGTTGCCACCTAAACTTTCATAAACCTTTAGTAAGTTAATCCAGTTCTTTAAAATATAATCTGGGATTTGTTTCAACTCATTATATACAAAATACGTGTTTGTCAATTGACTTTGTAATAAAGTTAGCAACGCCATATTTTGCACGTTTTCATTTTGTTTTTCTTGTTTTAGTTTATCTTTGTACACTTTAATCCTACTAACACAATACCCTAAAATCAAAGGCACTACATAATTTATTACTGCTTTTAAAATATTCTCAAGCATATTGTACCCTTTCCTACTCTTACTCAATGAAATTATATCATTAAATTATTGAATTGACAAATTGATTATTTATTTTCTTCTAATTTTCTTAATCTTAATTCTAACTCCAATTCTTCTATTTTTTGTTCTACTAAATGTGAATTATTTATATAATCATAATAAAAATCATCAATTTCAAAACCACAATAACCATATTCTTCATCATAAAAATTAGGATGTTTTTTTAAAAATTTTATTGTATTTTCTATATGTGACGTTTCCATATCTGTTATTTTTATATTTTGATGGTCTTTTGTTTCCCACCATCCTTTTTTATAATCATAATTCATTTCATTTATCCTCCTTTAAAATATCTAATAATTCAACAATGCAATCTGCTGGCAAATCACTTCCAGGAACTTCTGCTATGTCTATATTTTTTCTTATCCAATCTTCTTGACCTTCTAATATTTGATTTTCAATAAATTCAATTGCCTTGTTTATTTTATCTCTCATTTCTTTTCTTTGTTTTAAACTTTCACTTAATAAATCAACCGCCTTATTAAATTCCTTTGATAACTCGTCATAACTCATTCCGTATTCTTCTTTTAACCACGCGTTTACTTCCTCGATATTAAATTTATTTTCCATTATTTATACCTCTTTTCAAAAATATTATATTTATCAAATATATTTATTTCTTTTATTTTATTAATTATTTCAATTTCTTGTTGTAATGTAAATCTAGGTTTTTTAGAAAAAGTAATTGTATATGTTCCATCCTCATTTTTCTCTTGCCAATTGTAAGGATACTCTGCATACAATAATGGATTAAAAATTAAATTTCTAACTGATTGATTTTCCATTATTCATCCTCTCTTTCATACGATATTCAAACTCCGTCTTTTTATCTCTAAACACATAATTGCCACACCACGTACAAATTATTTTGTCTAAATTCGGCGGAATGTTCACACAATGTCCACAAGAGCATTTTATTCTTTCTTTAGTCAATATGTGCGAATATTTAATCGGATTCTCTAAATGTTGACTCGTTTTTATTCTCATCTTCTTCAATCTCCTCGGCTATATCTGGACTTCCACAAACATGACAAATTTCTTCTTTAGTTGTACTATCCCAATTTACACCACATTCCATGCATGTGTAAAAATAAATCGTGCGTTTCATTATAACACCTCGTGTCTTCCAAATTTAGCAAGAAGTTTGCCTGTAATATAAACTACTCCTAAAGCAACAGCCTTGCTTGCTATAAACATCATTGTGTTTTCGCATTCTCCTGTTAAACTCATTGCTGCCAAAACCATAACTCCCACGATCAAACAATTTACCCACTTTTTAAATACTAATCTTTTCATATTCTCTCCTTCTTTCATATTACACTTAAGATTATAAACTATATTTTATACTTTGTCAATACTTTTTTTATATTTTTTTTATATTTTTTTATTAAAAAAAAGAGTTACGTGTGAAATAACCCTTTGTGCGATTAATTCTGCATTAATCAAACAATTGTTTTTTAGAGGTGAGCATTGAAAACTCACAACTTAATTATATCATACAAATTTATTTAGTCAACAACCGTGCTCTTTCTATTCGACTTTTTAATCCACTTGCTTTTAAAATTGCATAGTATTTATCAATAAGTGCGTTTTCTCGTTGTTTCATCTTGTTTAGTAAATCAGTATCTCCGCCTGCTTTAGCAATTATTTTAGTTTCGCGTGTCTTTCTAAGTTCCAATTCAGTACGTCTTAATAATTGCGTTCCCTCATATAAAGTATAATGTTTATCCTCAAAATTAAATCCTCGTTCGTTTGCTTCTTTGTCTTTTCTTAATTGTTCTTCTGTATATAATGGTCTATCAACACCTAAAATAGCAGTAAATATTTGATGATAACAATTTAAAGTAGATACTGGTCTTTTTAAATTGTCGTTTATATAATTAAAATCATAATACCATTTGCCTCTAAATGTTAGTCCATTTTCTTTTATATCCTTTAATTTTATTTCTTTTTCTTCACCACTTGCTATTTGTTGTCGTATAATATCTAATTTTACAAATTGTTTTCCATCTACCGTGTCAATATGATCCGGAGCAGCATTTTCATGATGTGTTATTTGCACCATGTTATATCCAAATTGTTCTCCCACAATTTCTTGTTGTGCTATTGCAAGCTGATTTAATCCGTCAGATAAATTCATTCGCAACGCACTGTCAATACGCCTATGTCTTCCACTTGCATATTCAATTGACTGGATGCCATTTTGACCTATCGTTTGTAACTGATTCTTTAACGCTTGATAAAATGTTTCTTTACCAGTCGACACGTTGAATATTGCATCGTCTACTATCTGATTATACGCCTGCCCTATCCCACGTGTAATTTTGTTACCATTTAAATCCAAAAATGTAAGTCCCGTCGTTGCCGAGATGTTTCTATACGTATTTATTGTTGCAATTGCTATTTCACGTACTTTATTTTGCAAAGCGATGTTTTTTTCATACGGAATAAAATCTATCTTCTTGGCTTCAAAATACACGCGTTTTAACTCGAGATTTTTGCGTGCCTCTGCTTCTAACATTTTGTAAATCTCAACCTCGCTTATGTTCGACGTTTCACTTAATATCTTGACAATTTTTTGTAAACTTTCACCATATTTTAGTTGCTGACCTATTGTGTATGCCTCGCTTGGTGTCATCTCGCCTATTTCACCTAGAATCTCTCCTATTGTCTTTAAAATTCTTTCGTTCGCCTTTTCTTGTCGCCTTAATATTCTTTCCAATACCACATTTTCTATTTCTTCGCTCATAGTATCACCGTCTTAATTATACCATAAAAAGAAAAAAGACACTAAAGTCTTTCTCCCGTGTCCTCCTCGGTGATTGGTTCATTTTCAATTGGTTCTTCAACTGGTTCTACTGGTGTATTCTTTTCGTCGATCTTTTCTTGTATTTCTATCATGTCTGATTCTTCAAGAACACCCTTTGCAAACCAATTAGCTGCAGTAAGCATTACCCAGTAATCACTTTGTATTCCAATTGCCTTGATAAGTCCTGTTTTAACAAATTCACGTAAACTAAACATTCTACTCACCTCCTCCTATCTCTAATATTGCATTTCTTAACTCATTAATAACAGAGTCTATGCTTTCAACATATCTTATCTTCATATCTGCGTCTTCACTATTTGTTATGTTATTTACTCCTTTGAATAGTTTTAGGTCTACTGTTGCATTTAGGTCAATTAGTTGTGGTGTTACTAATACATAATATACGTCAGTGTTATGTATTGATAACCATTGTTGCCATTCATTAACTGTTGCTATTTTAGAATTTGTAAATACTATTCTTTGATTTATATTTATAAAAAATGTACTATCTATATATCTATCAGCATTTAAAATAGGTCTAAAATAATTTGATAAATAATTTAAAGTATCATTAAATAAACCATTGTTTAATAAATTATCATTGTAATAATTATTTAAACCTCCCGCTGTGCTTAAATTCCATTCTTCATTTCCATTAAATATTTTTTTACCAGTCAACTTATTCAACCAAACCTTACCACTCTTATCCACTATCAACTCATCTTTATAATCGCCTATTCCTGCTATTTCATTTCCGTTAAGTGGTATTGGTACTATTGTTTCTTTGTGTGGCTCGTATTCGGTTGATGTTGTGCCTTGTTCTAATTGTGGATAAAGTACAACATTATCAAAAGTCACATTTGGATAAATATATAACATAATAATTATATTTTTATCACTTGAATAACTAAAAGTATAATTATTTGAAGCGTTACTATCATTTGTCCCATCAGTTATATTTCTAATTCTAAATCTTACATTAGAATTATTAGTACCTTTTAATGTGTAATTAGTATTTGCTTTAACTTTAAATCGACCATTAGTATCGTCACTTTGTGATGACCAGTAACCATTATTAATATATATATAAGAATATCTATCATTACTCGTTCCATTTAAAGTAATTGAGCCATCATTATTTGTAGTAATAGTTACATTATTTACAGTATAAATTCCTGTTTGTGTTTGTGGAATAAAATTCTTTCCCTGTACCTTAACACCAACATAATTATTTCCATAAGGTACATAAGGAAGTTCTTGGTCGCCTTCTGTTATTTGTACTGTATTTTCATCATAATACGCAATAGGATATTGTATCTGTATATAATAACAATTATTTGGTGTAGTAAATTTATTAGGCATTATCGTAAGAGTATCACTTCTGCTAATCCAATTTTTGTTTTCATCATAGAAATATAATCGACAATAAATGTCAGTACCTATTAATTTTCCTCGAATTGAATACGCTGTATTTGGTTTTACTTCCACATATGATGATGTATAACCTGAAATTTCTGATGATTGTTCAACCCCATTTTCATTTTTAATTTTTTTATTTTGATAAGTTGCATTATCCTTATCAAACAAATTCCTATACCCTTTAACAGTCTTAACCTCTTGTGGATAGTCTGGACTTGGAGTGTTCTGAGTTGATATTGTATAAACTGTATTTAAATCATTGGAAGCATCAAATATTCTCATATACGCAACACTAGTATTTAAAATTGTCATTGTCATATTGGATATATTTGCATCCATTCGATTTGCCGATTGATTTGTTGATACCATGTCAGGAGTGTTATGATATCCTAAATAATTTTTATTTTCATCATAAAATCTAAATCCCATATAAGATGTATAAACACTTCTCAAAATATTATATAAAATATTTGGATATACTTTAATATAGTCCTTTGTTCTTGCAGTATTTTCATCTGTTGTATCATTACCTGTTGTCACGTCAATTGAACCATGTTCCCATTCTCCAACATCAACATAAGCAATATTATTTTGACTACTCTCCTTACTCATTCCAAATTCATACACTCTAGCCTTAGCAGCATCACTAACTGATATTTCAGATCCCTCAATTGGATCACTAATTATCTGATTATCTCTTAGATCTTCAACATCTTCCTTTAAAGCATCAAAAGCCTCTTGAGTAACTTCTCCGTTTGTTACGTCAAAAGTTGACGTATTTCCATTAGTATAAGTTATTGTATAAGTGTCAACGCTTCCACTTGTAGATGTCTTAACGATTGAATAAATTCCGTTTCCATTAGTTACATCAAACGTCATATTATTTCCGTTTGTATATGCAACAGTATAGGTATCTACCAATCCACTTGTTCCAGTTTTAGTAATACTTGATATTCCGTTTCCAGTCTCTCCTGTATCTCCCTTTGCTCCAGTCTTTAAAACAAAGTCGAATATAGGATTTTCGTTAGTACCACGTCTTGTTACTGATGGTTGATTACCCTCTGTTACTGTTCCAATTTGAATATTTGGTGTTGCTCCAGTTATTCCGCTCGCTCCACTAAAGTCTGCTAAATATACCCACTTATAAGGACTTACTTCTGTTTCTGTTTTAGTCCATAATGTCGCATTTTTTTCATCTTCAATACTTCCACTAATCATAACATAATCATTTAAATTCATGTTGTCATAATCAGCTACCATGTCTTCTATTGTTTGATATGTTTTCTCAATCACAAACGCTTTACCAGTATCTCCTTTATCTCCTTTTGAAGCCACTATACTCCAATAATTAGTGTTGGTTGGTAAATTACCTCTGTTGTTATTTACCATTGATACATAAGAACTACCGTTAAAGCTAACTACGTCATTTACTTCATAATTTACTTCGCTATTGTATGTACCTTTGTTGAAGTATGCAACCTTTCCTAAATCTTGTATTGTCGCCATTATATACTAACCTCCATTTCTAAATGACCTCTTTCATTTAATCTAAAATCTATCTGACTTAATTCTTCTGGTTTATTCATTTTTAATCTTCCATCTATTATCTCGAACGTCGCAAAGTAACAATCGCCTTTTTCTCCCTTTAAGTCCACGTACTCATAATCTAACTCATCTTCTCGTTTTACTCCAAGTGATGTACCGTTCCAGTCATATTCTAAGTCGTATCCATCTCTTATCGTTTCTATTTTAGTCGTTCCGTCTTTTTTTGTCAAAGTAATGCTTGCAACTTTATCAACCTTAGATACATCAATATTTAAATTATTTGTTTCAGTAATTGCCTCGTTTACATCGATTAATGCGTGATCTATATCTATTAATTTTTGATTTACTTCACTCAATCCGTCTTGTAAAGCCTGTTCGTATTGGTCAAACTCGCTTGGCGTTATAGGTTGCGAATTTTCAGCGTCTCTTAAACTTCCTTGCCATGTTGGAAAATAAGCAGGACTTGGATTATATCTCTTTATTTCTGTTGTTCCCTCAACTAACTTTGCAACAACTCCAATTTCGACTGTTCCTTTTTCAACTAATACTTCACTTGGAATGTCGCACTCATTATTTAGAATTATTTGTTTGTATGTTTCGCCTTTTCCTAAAGTGAAGTATGCCTCTTTTACAAACTCGTTAGTTATTTCTTCGGCAAACTCGAACTCGCACTTTGTAATGTTTATTTCTTTTTCATTAACAGGTGTTTTATCTATCTCGCACTTGTGTGCATTAACTATTATCTTCATTATTCACCTCCACGTGTTCCAAGTAAATCATCAACGCTTGGTTGACTTGCTTCTATTTCTTTGATTGCTTTTTCTGCATCTTCCAATGTTTCATCAGGCTTTAACCATTGTCTTTCTTCAATCTTGCTTAATACTCCGTCTTGTACTCCCATTCTCATTTGATTAAATGATTCTTGACTATCTTCAAGTAATGAATAACTCCAGTCAAAACCTAGTTCATACTCGCCTTGTGGTGATAATCCATAAGCATTTGCAAGCACGTTGCAAGCATAGAAGAAATCCTCAAGTCCTTTTTCAATGTTGCTACGCATATCATCCACGATTGTAAATGTGTCATACATTGCTCGTTTTATTTCCGTTGCTGTCGCATTTTGCGTGTCAACTTCTGATAATATTCCATAACTCGTGCCTATTTCGTGTTCCAAGCGTTTATATAATTCTTGCAACCTAGGTGTATAATCTCTAAAATCTGGACTATAAGGCTCAAATCTATTCTCACCGTCAGTTCCAAAATCAAACAATTTAAATAGTCCATCATCTGGCAACCTATTATTTTTATTAAACAACGTTGCATCTACTCCCACGAATGGTCTTTTTAATTTGTATTCATCATACAATTGTTTCATTGTTTCTTTGATTTCTTTTATTGTTGCATCGCACCCATAAGTAATTGGCACACCATACTTATCGTTTGTTCTACGATTATTTATCGGTGACTTAATATATCCTAGCAATGCTCTATCAACATTTGAAATAACTTCCTTTAATTTAATATTTTTCCAAAACTCAGGCACTGGTATTTCTGCCCCAGTTTCATCACTAAACTTTTGTTCTATTACACAGTTACCATTTTCCAACCTGTAATTCGTCCATCTAATGTAAGTCTTTGTTTGACCTAACGCACGTGTTATCTCTTTTCTTTCAGCAAGTATTGTCGCACCTGTAATTAAATCTCCTTCGATTTTATCTATCGTAACACGTCCCTGTGGTACTTTATTATAAAATAACTTCTTGCCTTTTACATACGGTACTAAGAATACTCCACCGTATCCAAACGCCATTCCAGTTATTTTCTTTGCCTTTTTCCATAAAGATTGTCCTGTCTGATTTAACAAGTCAACCCTCGCATTTTCGCCAGTAATATTCAAGTTGCTGTCGCTTATTACATAATTAGCAAGTTTATTACTAAATATACTCGCAAAATTAATGTTGTCGATTCTCTCATACTCAAACGCATATCGAGTATTATCCTCGACTTCATTTTGTTTAGTTTCTGTTGAAATTTTGAACACTTTTGCCAAAATCCATAACCATACATTTTTAAACATTCTTCTCTCCTTTACTCTAATCTTTTTCTATTTATCATATCATTTATGTGTCGAATATATCGACTCCAACTATATTCCCACGCATCAATTGTATCTATATCAGTTGTAAAGTCATCAAGTCGCGTGTCTTCTTTTGCCTCACTATCCCACAAGGCACTAGACAATGCGTCCACAAAAGTTTTACATTCTTCTTCAATGTAGTATAAAATTCCGTAGGATATCATCGTTCGCCCACAATCTATCCTATCCTTAATTGGTTCTTTTGTGCACCCACGAACTAATGTTTGCCACCCCTCTTCCTGCACTCTTCTTTTTAAACCACGAATTAATACTACTTCCTCATTATCTGGGAGCATATAGTCTACCTCACAATTATACTTATACATCATCTTTTTTGCAAATTGAATTTGTAATTCCTCCAAGTCATCTGGATCAATGTCGCCCATGTGTTTCTCACTTCCAAGTGTTATAACATACTTGTAGTCATAACTTATCCTCGTACAAACAAACGCTTGTCCTGACTTTGTTCCACCATAGTCTATACCAATTATCGTATATCCTTGCGGTAAATCATAACTTCCATCTTGTTTCTTTTTAGTCCACTTATATGCACTTGGATTATTAGCAAAACGTGTGTAAATAAGTCCTTCGGCGTTGCACCATTGACCAAGAATATATCTATTGTAATAAATTGTTCCCTCATATTCCTTGCATAGATTTTTTACAAACGTTTTATCCAAAAAATCATTGTCAAAAATTGTGTATGTTTGAACGTATGCGTCAATTTCTTTTTCTTCTATCGTGTCAAGAAAATTAACCTTTAACCAGTGTGTATTGCTTTCTGGGTTAAGCGTTGCATCAACGCACGAATAAGGTTTATCAAGACGTGATTTTAGAAGTTCCCATACTTCTTCGTTGTATTCTGCTAACTCATCACAATAACAATATTTTATGCTTGCACCACGAATTTTACTAACTTGGTTTACTTTTTCAGCACCTAGACAATAAACCTGCTCACCAAACAATTTTGCTATGTTGTTAGAACTAATTGTGCCAACTAACTTATCACCAAATCTTTCACGAAGAGGTTCTAATACGTTTCTCTCTATTGTTCCTTTTGATACGCCCATAATAACATACAAACCATCTTTTCCACTTCTCTCACGTATCCTTTGTGGAATTGTAAATATAATATCAAGATAGGTTTTACCCGAACGAGTTGCCCCGATTTTTATATTAAATCTATGTGTGGATCCTCGAATATACTCTTTTTGCTTATTTGTTAGCATCTTTTTTTATCTCTCCTAACAATTCATCAAGTTTTGAAAGTTCATCATTATTGTTTATTTCAAAACTATCTCTCCAACCATAATTATTTTTTAAATTAAATATTACGCCTGAGTTATTTCCTAATCTATAAAGACTTTCTTCGAGTTGCTCTTCAACTTTTGCTTTGGCATTTTTTATTTGAGAGAAAAACAAATCTTTATTTCCATAGTTAATTAATGTTCTTCTATCAATGCCAAGTGATATAGCAAGACCAGTCATTGTATAAGGTTTCTTTTTTTTATCACAATCTTTAAAATATTTATCAATACCTTTTTGAAGTTCTTCTTGAGTTTTATATTTTAAGGCATTTTCATTTCCAATATAACCATTTTCTTGCACTCTATCACCTCCAATTTTTCAAAACAATTATAACATAAATGTCAACCTCGTGTCTATTCATTAAAATTTGTTGCGACGCCTGTACTCCTCTTTGATTAAATCTTTGCCTTTTTTAGTCTTTAACCAATAATATTCTTTTTCAAAGCAAGATAACAAATCGTCAATGCGTTTTAAGTTGTCCTTGTCAAGATATCCCTTGATATTCATATCAATCATTTCAGATGTAATGTGACTGAATATGTCGTAATTTATTGCCTCGATCCTGTGCAAATATTCGTGTGATGTTTTGCCACATAAAATCGCCCCGTTCCATCGTGCATAAGGCCCACCTTTTCTATTCGGCACAATTAAGTGGTGAAAAGTGTATATGTCGCCACGTTGCAAGGAATATCCCATAAAATCAAACCCTAGCTTTTTAATGTTAAATTCGTCAATCATTAGATTTGTTACTTGTTTCAATTTAATCCTCCTTTTCGTAAAATCCAAAGAATACAATTATCTCCAGCGATGATAAATACCCATTCATATACTCCCAAATCCTATCTTTTTGGAACTCCTCGAGATTCATTGAATAAAGACTATCTCGTGTCTTACGAATAAAGTTGTTTTCGTCCAGAACATAAGAAAAGGACACTAAAACACGTTCGTAATCGTGCCTTAACGTCCGAATATTCTTGACAATCTCACTATAATTCCACGATGGATTTATTATCATATAAGCCACCTACCCTTTTACGAATTAATTATAACATAGGCGAAGATTTAATGCAATAAAAAAGAAATAGGGGGAATATGAAAAAAATTAATGCCTATTTCTCTTCACTAAAAAGGGGTTTGGTCTGGTGTATTATCACCAAGAATAATTATAACATGCCTTGCAAATTTTATCAAATTAGTTCTTTGAATATTGCCATTAATACATTTACGACAATACCGTCGCCAAAACAATGATAGGCACTTGAATCACTTTGATTTTTCAACATATTTGTTATATCTTCATCCTTAACCCCCATCAAACGTCCACATTCTCTTGGTGTTAGTTTTCTTATTCTTAAATCACTATTAACAACTCCTCTATCATTTCCACCACTTGTTGTAATCGTCTGAATTTTTCCTTTTTGCACATTGCCTCTATGATATTCCATTCTACTTGATATATCTATACCATCGCCTTCCCTTGCTTCTAAGTATCCTTTTGAGGTTGCATTTTTTACCCTTATTAAAGGTTGCCTATTTCCACCTGACATTGTATCTAATGTTTGGCATAATCCTTTATCCGTTATTTCTAATTTTACACTAGGTTTTGAAGCATTATAACTACCACTTTCAAGACTTTCCAATTGTTTATCACTTAAATAATATTTTTCATCAACATTATCTTCCAACATATCTTTTAATTTCAATTTAAGTGGTATAGGTTTTGGAAATGTATATGAATAATCTCCTAAAATACTTACCATAAAACATCTATTTCTTGTTTGCGGGATTCCATAATCGGTCGCTATTAAATCTTGAAAATAATTCTTGTACCCAAGTTCTTCAAGTCTATACTTCCATTTGTTGAAATCTTCTAAGTTGTCCTGTGAATGAATTTGAGGTACGTTTTCCATTAAAAGTATTTGTGGGAGTTCTCCTAAATCTTTACATTCTTGGAGTATTCTCTCAACTTCCCATAACATACCACTTCTTGTTGATGTATCACTCATTCCTTTACCTTTGCCAGCAAGTGATAAATCTTGGCAAGGAAATGAATATGTTAAAATATAATCGTATTTATCCGTGTCCACTATTTCTAAATCTTCACCTTTAACTTGTTGAATGTTTACTAAATTATGAGTTGCATGTATATTGTTATATATTGTTTTTGCCTGTTCTTTACTTAACCTGTCAATTTGTTGTTTAGTCATAGGTTCATTATAATTACTTGATATGCCTTTTTTATATAACCATTCTTTAATCCATTCTTCTGATACACCTAATTTGCCAGCAACAGTATAATCAGTATTATTATCAGTAAAATGTATATCTTTATATGCTTGAATACTTTTAACTGCCCACTCACATATTTTCCAATGTTCAAATTCAACTCCAAGATACTTTAAAGCTAATGCTTGACTACCATAACCAGAGGGCAAAGAACTCTATCAATCTTATTGGTTTTGTTATTTTATATTTTGGATAAATAACCTCAAAAATATTAATTTGGTTCTCCATTTACACCACCACCTTTCATAATTTCTTTACTTTTGTCGCCTCAACCTTTTCAATGTTCTCGTGTTTTTTCAATTCATCTTCGAGTTGTAATAACGTGTCAAGATAAATTGTGACTGTGCCGACCAAAGTCTTTATTCTTACTTTATACATCTTCGTCCCTCTCATTTAATTTGTCTATTATTTCATTTATTTTATTTCCAATTACATTAAAATTATGTGCAATTGCTCTTCTACTTTCTTCATAAGTTAAAGTTTCATCATATCCTACATTATTTATTATTTTTTTTATTTTGTTTTTTCCTTTCAAAACATTTTTTAACGCTTTTCTCCATTCTTCACCACTTGGATATGTATTATATTCTGTTTCTAAAAATTCTATTGCATTATCTATTCTATTTTTTAATTCTTTTTTTTCAATTTCTTCTAATATCATTTCTTTCCTCCTAATATATCAATTACTTTCTTCGGTGCATTTTCCTTGCTCGTAAATATAAACCTGCACCCATATTTTTTTGTCATAGTACACATTGCTTTATACAACGTGCTTCCTTTAACTTTTGTTTTCGTGGACGTCCAATTAATTAAGTCGTCCACCGATTTAATTTTGTCGTCCTTGATTAAAAATATAAAGTCCTCGCATTGTATCTCTTTTGCTCTATCAATTTCACGCAATAACCTGGCGTGTTCCCTTGTGTTACATATATTGTGTGCGATTTCCTCTGTGTTAGCTTTCAAGTCAATTATTACACGTGTACTATTTAATAACTTCACATCTCCAGCATATAATTTCGTGCGAATCCATTTGATACCTTGCTTATCAAAATAATTTGTAATATATGTATCTTTTTTATCGCGTGTATCTAATTCATAAATTACTTGGTTCATAAATCTCCTTTATAAACCAAACACCCTTTTTTATTAATTTATTTTGTATTCCATTTGTTCAAACTGTTCTTTTGTAACAATACTTATTATTCTACCAGTTAAAAGTTTAAAATTTTCGTCAACTTCTACTTTTGATAAATTACCAAATATATCTTTTATTGTTAATATATCTCCAACTTCTATTAAATCAATGATATTTGGACTTGATTTGACCATATATTTTTTTGCCCCATTTAATGCCATACTACTTGTTGAGTTAAATTGATATATTGTACCTTTTTTAGTTCTAACATAATCTCCAACATTTAATGTCAATTTAATCCCTCCTATTCCTTTGGCATTTCATATACACAATCAAGATTTCTTTTTGTAAATCTATAATCTCTTGTATATTCAATAGTTTGTAAATCTATTAATCTTTGGTGTATTTCATTTAAAACTTCTAATGCTCTTTTTTCGGTGTTATACATTCCCAAAATATAATCGTTTGTTTCATCAACTACAGAAGCACCTTCTTGTTCTAATACTATTCTAATACCTACATTTCTTGTTAATACCATTTTGTCTTGACTACGAACCCATAAATCCATTATTTAATCCCTCCTATTTATCTGCAATAAACACATAATGCCTATTCCTACTAATACTCCTAATATAAAACTAATCATTTGAATCTCCTTTTAAAATATTTTCTAATTGTAATCTTGAATATCTATCTAAGTTGTATTTTCCCCATTCTATTGCTTTATCTATTCTTTGTTGTAATTCTTCTTTTTCATTTTTTTCTTTAACATAAGCATTTACTTGTTTTAAAGGAACAACATTTATTACTTGCTTTCCATAATCAAATAAATTTTTCCCCAATTTATTCATTATTCTCTCCTATAATCTTCAATATTTCTTTTCCCCATAACATATTTTTTATGTCATTTTGTTCTATGTAAAATTTAATATCTTCTAATTTCTTTTCAGCACGACATTTATCAAATAATAACTGTTCAACATTTCTATCATAATCTTCTTTTGTCATTGTTATTGTTTCTACGTTATCTGGTATCATTATCCTCACCTACTTTGTTTAAGATGTTCATTAAATTATCAAAATAACTTTTAAATTTTTCTAAAGTTTCTACTTCAATAAAATTAGTATATTCAATTATATTTATTAATTCTTTTCTCATGTTTTCGTATGCTTCAAGTTGTTTTAATAAATTATCTAATTTTTGTTTTGACCATTCTTTTGAATAATTTTTATAATATCCTTTATTGTTTTGATAATACTTCTTTTGATTTTTTCTATATTTATCTAAATTATTTTTTCTATATTCATTTTTCTTTTTTCTTAATTCTTCTTTATGTTCTTCATAGTATTTTCTTGCATATTCTCGTTGTTTTTGTTGTTTTGATTTATTCATTTACTTATCACTTTCCTTTAATTCTTTTAATTTGTCTATCAACTTTCTCTTTCATAATCTTTTCTATCTCTTCATCAGATATTCCATAATAATGTTGAAATTGTTTTAACATAACCATTACATCAGCAAGTTCTTCGGCAATATGATATACATCAAACGACAATGCATCTGCATCATCATATCTAATAATTGCTTCATCTAATTAAAAATACTCACTATGAATATATTTTAATTGTTTATCAATGCCATAATGATTTATTATTTCTAATAATTTATCTTTCATAATTAATCATTTACCTTTTCTACTAAATCTGCTTTTATTAAGTCATATAAAGTTTCAATTACTGGCATTCCTTCTTCAATACAACAATCAATTTCTCTATTTTCTACATAAATTGTTATATCACTTATTCTATTCCAACCAGTAAATTCTTTTTCATAACTAAATGGATTGCCATTGTTTTCATTGTATTTTAATTTAAAACCAAACTTTTCTAATTCTTTTAAATCAACATTATCTTTTATACGAAGTGCCATATATAACCACCTCCTGTTTTTCTTTGATTATTTGCACAATAAGGAACAAATCTCTCAATATGTATCTTTTCGTTATCTGTAATAAATATAATTTCATCATCAGTACATTCTATTTCTTTAATTTTTTTTCCAATTAAATAATCATAATATTCTTTTTCCATCTAATCCTCCACTTTTTCTACTAAATCAAAATTTTCATCAAGTTTTAATCTTTTTTTTACAAAATATAATCTATATTTATCCATAATATTAATTAATTTATCTATTTGTTGTAAATGTTTATGTTCATTAATAGGACTTTCTTTATAATCTGCTAAAATATGAACATTATGTTCATCATCTAATTTTGAATGTCTTAATTCAAACATCCCATCTCTCCACATTCCAATAATAAAATAAGTATTTTTGTAATCAAGATATTCTTCTATAAAAATCCAATCCCATTTATCAATTATTTCTTTCATTTCGTTTACAACTTTGATAAATATATTTTTGTTTTTTATTTGAAATATTATTTCTTCATCTCTTGACAATTTATTATACATATCTTTTATTTTTAGCATAACTATTTTCTCAACACTTTCCCTTTCTGATAAATCTTCATCATTACATAAAACTTATCTCTTAAAATAATTGCCTCGTCATATTCTCCTGTGTCTAACATATCAAGCATTGAATAGTGTTTTTCATTTTCATAATCTTGATAACTACATATTAATTCATATTGTCCTGTATCTTTTCTTTTAGCCCATACTTCAAACATTGTTAACCTTCTTTCTTTAATTTATCAAAATCTGTAAATATACTTGTTTGCCCGTTTGCAAGTATTCCATTTAATCTATCAACTGCAATTTTATGATATTCTGGATCTATTTCCATACCTATATATCTTCTCCCTGTTTCTTTTGCTGCTAAACATGTTGTTCCACTTCCACAAAAACAATCTAATACTATGTCATTTTCTTTACTTGAATTTATAATATGATTTTTAACAAATTCTAAAGGTTTAATTGTGGGATGTTCAAATAAATTTTTATCATTTTTATTAATAACACTTAAATAATACTTTGATTTGGTTTCATAAGTTCCATATATTTTACAACCTTTTTCTTTAAACATAAGTAGATATTCTGTATCACTTAAATACTTATCATTGCAAGTAGGAATAGGATTTGTTTTATGCCAAGTTAGTAATTCCATATTATAATCCTTAAAATAATCTAAATATTGATATATTTGGTCTTTGTTGCACCATATATATATATATACTTTTTTCATTATTCTACATAATTCATCTAATATTTTTTTTACATCTATTCCTTTTATAATACTACTATTTTCCAGTTCACTATGGTATGTTCTTCCTAATTTTCCGAATGCACCTGCACCACTATAATTATTTGATTGATGCTTTGTCATAAAATCATAAGGTGGATCTATATAAACTAAATCAATACTTTTATCAGGTATATTCTTAATTAATTCATAACAATCTCCAAGTTGTATTGTATTTATCATATCTTCAAATTTCATCTAATCATCACTGCCAATACCATTAATAAAATTAATATAAATATTATTATCTTTGCTATTAAATTAGTTTTCATCGTCTACCTCTAATGTTAATTTTATTCTTTTGTTTTTTGTTATTTTGCATAATTGCTTTACTTCATCTAAATTTAAACATTCATAAGGTATAAATCTTAAAACTCCATTATATTTATTTTCAACTATTTCAATTAAATCATCAGGAATATTTGCACTATATACTATTAATTCCATTTTATTTTTCATTTTTTTTCCCTCTTTTCATCAAATAATCCACCTTTTCCTTAGGTGTCTTCTTCGCTTGTTTCTCATAAAACTCGACCTTTTTAGCAAGTGCAACAACCTGATTTCTTGCGTCGTTTAATTGACGTTCCAGCTGGTCAATTTGATATCTCAATTCTTTTTTAGTTTCTCTCAATTCATCAATTACTTTGTTCTTGTAATATACATTTTGTTTTAAATTTCTAATAACTATTTTCATGTTGCTTATTTCTTCGTCTTTTAAAGTTCCTTGCTTTTCCCACTCTTTAAGTTTTACTTGCATGTCTAAATAATCGTGTAAATTACCCGGAAATGCTGACGTGTATTCATGTAAAGTTCTTTCGGTTTCTCCAAGTTCATTTAATGTTTTGACATATTTTTTTTCTATCTTATCACGTAAAGTTTTTTCAGTTTCTAATTTTTCCTTTAATTTTTCACCTAAATCTCTAAAATCTAAAACTTGTCTTTCATAACTCCTGCGATATTCTTGCAACTCCTTGTAATTTGCAACGGGATGTAATATCCAATTAGCACTTTCAACCAAAACACCCAAAATACTAATCTTTTTCATATTCTCCCTCTCATTTTTCTTTCTTTAATTCTTCGTTTTCTTCCTTTAAAATCTTAATCTCATTATGCAACGCCATAATGTAATCCATAATCCTATCTCGCTCGTCTTTGTACAAGTTCGAAAAAATAAGCATCTTGTTAATTGCCAGCAACTCCTTGTATTCTTTTTTTATTTTCATTAATCCTCCTCGTTAGATTCTTCTTCATCATCAATTTCTTCATTATCACGCAATTTTCTGAATGAACCAATAACTGAACTAATACTAAAGAATTTTTTCACATCATCTTCGTGTAATCCACGAACATAAGTAACACCAGATATACGACCATTTATTTTGTCAACACTTGTTGGTTCACCTACTTTTCTTTTAAGTCTTTGTGCAACTGATTTTCTTGATGTGTAAAAAGTCATTTTCTTTTCGTAATAATCGACATTAATTATTGTTTCTTGTTCATCTCTAGGAACTTGTTCCCACATTCTTTATCACCTCAATATAACTTTAACACATTAAAACTAAATTGTAAATAAGTTTTTACAATTATTTTTTATTTTTTACATTTAATTTTGTTTTTTTGTAAATTTATGTAAAAATAAATTTTATAATTTATTGCATTTTATTGAATATTTTTATTTATTAATTTGCTGTTTTTACTTAGTAGCCCTATTCAGATTTTGACTGTATGTTTTTTTATATTAGATTAGTCCAATTATATTATTTTAAATAAAAAAAACTAATAACTCAATTCTATTTAAGTTATTAGACATTTTTTATTCAACTAATTTTTTGCTTGTTTCTGAACCGCAATATGCGTCTTGCACAAGTCCATGATCTTTTTGGAATCTTAATAATGCATTTCTAGTGTCATATCCAAATGAATTATCGACACCACATGGTCCACATGAATATCCTTTAGCAATTAATCGTGTTTGCATCCAACCTACATGAATTGGTGCTTTTTTGCCAAGATATAAATAATTATTTAAGCATGCTTTTGTTGTAAGAGGTCCAAAGCTTCCATCTTCGACAAGTCCACATCCATACTGTTGATTTAAAACATGTTGTAATTCTCTTACTCTATCAGAATAACTGCTTCCATCGTATTCAATGTATTTAAGTTTACCATGCCAAGTCCATTTAGCAACATTCTTTGTTCCATTGTAAATTCGATTTCCATATTTATCAATATCTGATATTATGTTTCTATTTGCTCCCCAACCTGTTGTACATTCAAATACCTTTCCATTTCCAAGATAAACACCAGCGTGGGAATACTTTGTTCCTTTCATACACAAATATTCTCCTGGAATTAAATTACTAAAGTCTTGACTTTTATCGGTGCAATAATCTATTCCTTCGTTCGCTCCAAAGTCAGCAACGCCATTTGATAAATAAGTTGCTCCACCACGTTCTTTGTGAATATCACCTACAAATCCCCAAAGCAAACCTTTGATAGATACTACGCAGTCCATCCACCACTTGCCATTATGCAAAGTACACCATGTTCCGTTTTCTGAATGATAAGTATTTGGTATAGTAGTCAACCATCTACACTTATCCACAAATTCTTGTGCTGTAAAAACTTTTCCCATAATTTCCTCCTCTCATTATGCTTTTATTTTACCACACTTTTCTTAATCTTCAAAATTGCTTCGGCTTGTTATAAACAACTTTTTGCTATGTCCAAGTTTTATAACTCGCTTTCTAAATTCATAATAACTGTCAAATTGTTCCTTCCAACATTTGCACGTGGTTTTGTCGTAAATGTTTATGTAATACATTTATTTTTTCTCACTTTCTATAATTTCTAATTTTGGTATAATAACAAAATCATTTTCAATTTGTGAACATAAATCAGCATAATTTATTAAATTATCTAAATTATGAATTAGAGTTTCTTTATTATATTTTTTATCATGAATAAAATCATATTCAATAAATTCTTCCAAAATAGTTTTTGATATTACAAAACCATATCGTTTTTTTTCGTATTCATTTCTTAATAATTCAAATATATCATCATAAGTTTTAAATTTTTCTATTGTTTCTCTTAATTTTGATATTCTTTTATTAGTAAAACCATATTTTCTTATTTGCCAATTACTTTTATTTTCATAAATAAATTTTGCAATAACATGAGTTCTTTGTAATCCAAAAAAATTTGTAATATCCATTTTTCTAAAATGATTTATAAATTCTTGATCATAATTTTCTGCAAGAAATTTATTTAAGCAAGGATAAGAACAAAAATCTAAATATCCTCCATTTATATTAGATAAATCTTTATCTTTGTTTTCATAAATAAATCTTTTAAAGTTTTCGTTTTCTTTTTTTTTGTTTTCTTGAATTGATAATTGTATTTTTCTTTTTTGTTCTTCACAGTACTCTTGCCATCTTCGATATTTTTCCTCATCTTGTTCTTTTTTCTTATCTTCAATTTTTTCATGGCATAATTTACACAATGTCATTAAATCTTCTAAATGATTAATTTCATTTTTAAAATTATTATAATTCAAATGGTGAACTTGTAAATCTCTAGTATTACCACAAATACTACATTCAAAATTATCTCTCATTAAAACTTTATTTCTTATTATTGCCCATTCACGAGAATTTATATATTCTAGATACTCTTTATCATATTTTGTCATTTTCTTTTTCTCCTTCATAAATTTTATCAACAATTTTTTTAAATTCTTCTGTTGTTATATTTCTTAGATATAATTCATTCGCATATTTAAATACTTTTTTTATTATCCATTTATCTTTTTCGCTTTCTTCAAAATCATCAATTAATTTTTGTTCATACTCTTTAAAATGTACTGCTGTTGCTTCTGATTCCAATATCACAGTTATATAATTCATCATTCTAAAATTATCCTTGCAACTATTTGCCATAAGTTCTATATCAAAACATTTAAACTTTTTATAAAATGCTTTCATGAATTGCCATACACGTTGCGTGTTTTTAAAATGTTTATCTTCAAGTCTAGTTGTTTCTATTAATTCAGGCTTTAATAATATACAACATAGTGCTGATATCTCTAAATCATTGTTTTTCATAGTACCTCCTATATATTTATATATATTATATATTATATATATTATAAAAACTTACATTAAACTTACATAAAACTTACATAATTATATATATATATTCCTTATTATTATTACAAAACTTACAAAACTTACAAACATACACACTATTATATACATATAGAAAAAATAAAAAAGGGGAAAAATTTTATATATATATAAGTATGTACCCAAAAAAAGTGTAAAAATGTAATAATTTTCACTCATTCTCTTATTTTATAAGGATTTGCGAGTGTTACTTTGCTTTTTTTGAACGTATTATTCTTACATTAACGTTGTAAATTTAATTTAATATAAGTACCTTTTTCGCTTCTAATTGTTGTTTGATGAATATATCTTCCTGCTGCATTTTTTTCTAAAAATCCCATTTCACTCCATTCTTTTTTTATAGTGTTAAATTCAAATCCTCCTTTTTTTAATTCTCTATAAACTACTTCTGCATTTATAAAACAAACAAAATCATCTTTTCTTCCCCAATATTCACCATAATTATTTTCATCAAATCTTTTTTTATTTAAATTTATTATATTTAAAATATATTCTTTTGCTTTAATACAAGTTCTAATTTCATCTTTATCATTTATAAAATCTTTAATATCCTCTATTGTTAAATTTTTATTATCATTAAAAATACTTTCATTTGCTAACTTATCCGCAAGTAAGATACAAGCGAATGAATTAGCTTGTTTATCAGTAATTGACGTTTTATCAATTATTTCATAATAAATATTTTTAAATTGACTAAATATTTCTTTTAATCCTACTTTTTGAATATATTTAATATATTCTTTTCCAGCAAATCCATAATTTTCATTTATAATTCTAGCAATATCTTGACCACCATTTTTAACAATTTTATCACTTATTTCTAAATCTATTACTCTATTATAAATTTGTTCTCCTGCATTTTCATCAACCATTCTGTCATTATTAGTAAATAAAAAATTATTCTTCCAATTTTTAACTTCACGTGTTTTACTATCTTTTGTTAAACGCCCTTTTTCAGTTCCATTACAAAGATCCATAATCAAACTATTAAAATCTATATTCCTAGAATTTTTAATAATTTGTAATTCATCAAAATAGCAAGTTAAATTATTCATAAAGCTAGCAACAGTTGTATAATAGTTTTGCGTATTATTACTAGACAAGGTTAATCCTCCAATTTTAGGATTTCCCCAAATTGACATTGCTGCCATACATGATAAAGTTTTACCACTTCCACTCATAGAACTCCAAACATTAACAAT
>Ga0247608_10001002_pt1 | contig 41807 bp, 65 predicted proteins | sample 176DNAGHGlowgp2_FD_193490 | JGI IMG/M metagenome (GOLD analysis project Ga0247608, IMG submission 193490) | Sheep rumen microbial communities from Palmerston North, Manawatu-Wanganui, New Zealand - 1766 DNA GHGlow gp2 | ecosystem: Host-associated > Mammals > Digestive system > Stomach > Rumen ...
CATAGGTCGGCACGTTCCCCATTCATCAGCCTTGCCACATCGTCGGCACTCGTCGAGTCGCCGCACATCAGCCGATGGTTTCCAAGTACAAAGATGTCGCCACGTTTGGCCACCGTCTTCACCTCGTCCTGTTCCTCGTCGAAGTCGTCTTCCTCGGCCTCCGTTGTGTCCTCGGTCATGCCATCCAAGTCCACGTCCCATGCCTCCATGTCAATTCCGAAATCTTCCGCGATGCTCTCCATCTGCTCGGTGTCCCATTCGAGGTCAGCCTTCACCGTCGCGTTGTCGGCAAGAGCCATCTCTCGCCCGTCCTTGCTGTCAAGGTCTACGTCGTTGCGCTTCACCGCCACCAGCTGCGTGCCATCGGTCTCTACGACGATGACATCCTTGATGCCTTTGGCTATCGCGGCCTCCTGCGTCTTGTTGCCAGCGATGATGCGGTTGTTCTTGTCGATGAGGACTGAGCGGCCAGCACCAAAGCGTCCCACCGATGTCTCGATGAGTTCCTTGCCACGTGCGTTTCCGCGATTTAAATTGCGGTCGTCTTGCACAAGGTCGGTAATCTTAATCTTCTTTATTGGCATGATGGTGTAATTAAATAGGCGGACAGGTTCATCCCATCCGCCTACAAAGATACGGCTTTTTCTTTATACAACCTTTATTTTTCGGGTTTTTTAACTATTTCGACGCTTTCCCCTCCGATGCGTGCGAGGTCGCGCAGACATTCCCCTGCCCTTGCCATCTGCCTCTCGTCATCGAAGGTGAGACGCGTCTGCAACCCGTCTTCATTGATGTACACGATGACGTGACCGTGTTCTTGTATATCGGTCGTATGTCGGCACCGCTCATTCGTGCCAATTCCAGAATCACGTCTGAGTCCTTGCCGCCGGAGTAGCATATCTCCAGCGGTTGCCCATGTTCGGCTGCTATCTTGCCAGCCGACTGGATGAGCTTCACGGCTCTATCGAATTTCTTCTGTAGTTCGGGGGTCATAATTCGTTTAATTCATTATCTGTTAATACTCCCCAGATTCCTTGACATATCCTTTGCGACGTGTTGAGAAATCGGGGAAATGTTGACGGGTGGTTACGCTATCAGCCCGTACTCGGCGAACTTCTCGAAGGAGCCATATTGCGTAAAAACAAAAAGGCGGGCACGCTCGATGATGTCGGCGAAGGGCAGGGTGAGGTCGGGAGCGTCGGGGATGGTGTCGGGGAAGTGCTCGCCGTGGCCGCCGATGCGGTCGGCTACCTTGTCGGGGTGGTACTTTGATACTTTCTCGTACATTTTTCGTTGTTTGATTTTTATTTGGGTTTGATAAATTATCTGTTGTCTCCTTGACTGGCTATCAATCCGCGCTGCTGACGGTCGGCCAGCTTGTCGAGGTTCTGACGGGCGATGTCCTCCAAGTCCCATCCCATGACCGTACACAGGCCGCTGAGTTGCCACAGCACGTCGCCAGCCTCCTTGCGAAGTTCGTACTCACGCTCCCATGCGGCATTGTCGTCGCCCTGCGAATAGAGGTGTAGGTCGTTGCCGTCGATGTTGGCATAGCCCTTGCGTATATACTTGCTGACCTTGCCAGCGATTTCTCCCACTTCGCCAGCGAGGTTGAGCATCATGTAGGCGAAGTTCTCCGATTCAGGCAGACAGGTGGTCATTGCCCGCTGTTGGTATTCATTCAGTGTCATAATTTGATGTTGAATAATTGTTCTAAATGTTGCTTGCAGTCGATGCTTTCACCGAACATGTTGGTTCCGAACTTGTAGCGGAACTCTTCAAGCGAGTCGCAGTAGAGCGAAAAGGTGAACCATTCGCAAGCGTCCTTGAAATATCCGTGTATCTTGCTGTTTGGGTGGGTGTCGAGGAAATGCTGCGCTCCCTTGATGTAGAACCTTGCCATTTGCGGATGCGCCTTGAACTCTTCCATGCGTTGTTTCTTCGATGCCAGCGGACAGCCCATACAGCCCAGCCGCCGCTCTACGTGGAATGTGCCGTCTTCGTCGTAATAGAGCGGGTGGCACTTGATACCTCGCTCCTTGATGAAGGCTTCGATGTCTGCTGCCGTGAAGTCGAGGATGGGCAGATATTGCCGTGTCTTCTCTTTCTTGTTATACACGCGGCAAAGCTCAGGCTCTTTGTATCGTTTGGCTCGCTTGGCACTCTCATCACGTCGCACACCCACCACGGCATAGTCGAGTATCTTGTATTCCTTCAGCTTGTCACAGCAAGCGCGTCGGAATCGGCTCGGCAGTCCGTGCGACCAGAGAATATCCATGAACGTCATCTTCGGCTGTCTTACCTCCACGCCGTTGTCCCTTGCGTGCTTGATAGTGCCGGGCGGGTCTATCGTCGTATTCTTGTAGATTGCCCGATATTCCACACCGCTCATTCGTGCCAATTCCAGAATCACGTCTGAGTCCTTGCCGCCGGAGTAGCATATCTCCAGCGGTTGCCCGTGCTCCTTTGCCACCTTGCCCGCTGCCTGTATCAGCTTCACGGCTCGGTCAACTTTCCGTTGTAGTTCATTAGTCATATCTCTGAGAATTGTTTGATGTACATTGTTGCGAAGTCGATGGCGGCTCCGAGGTCTTTGGGGTCGGGCATGCTATAAATCGCAGGGACGTTTTGGTCTCGGCGGTATCGGTTTGTCTGGATGAGGACGGCGACGTGGTGTCGTGCCTCCTTGTTGCTGACGTATTCCTTGCATGGGTCTTCTCCGCAGTATGGGATGTGGTCGGGGTATCGTCGGTAGCATACGCCGAAACCGTCGGTGTCCTCGTGCTTGAACCAGCAGCAACTGCCGCAGCATTTCAAATCGTCTTCTTTCATATTCTCAACCGTTTAAAGTGTTTGAAAAAGATTTCCTTCTTACCACAACAAAAGCCATGTTCTTTCTTTGTACGATATACAGTACAATACTCCTCGCCATCAAAACTCACTTTATAAACCCTGCCCTTTTGCAGGTATTCGTTACCCTTGATGCAGTTATAGTCGCGTTCCTTGTCGTATTCTTCTATCCTCGCGTCGAGGTTCTGAATGATGTTCTCGATGGTGCGGTGTGGGTAGGTCTTCGCCAACTTCGCAAGGACTTCCCTCTGCTCGACTATTTCTCTCCGTGTCATCCCTCACCTCCTTTCTCGCTCTTCTCCTCGGACACGGCCTTCTTCATCGTGCGGTTGTATGCTGCCATGCACACCGCATGGATAACGTGTCTCTCGGCGGCTGAATAGCCTACCAGCGTCTTGTCCATCACTCGCTGCCATAACACCGCCATGTCTCTCTCGTTCCATACGCCACGTTCGCGCAGTCGGTCGAGGGTCGTGCGGCGCGTCCTTCCCGATGCTATCATCTTCGTCTGCACCGCCTCCTCGATGTCCAGTTGCTGTCGTAGCTCTTTAGCGAAGGCTCCCGAGCGTATGATGTCGGACACCTTCAGGTCTTTCAAATCATTCATTCTGCTTCTAATATCGTGGTTAATATAATCTTGTTCGTCGTGTTCATGTCCATAACGCTTTTCACGTTCTCTATGATGATTTTTCCCACCTCGGCGTTGATGGAATGGTCGGGTATTACTATCGCCCTGTCACGGTCGATGTCAGACCAGCGCAGGGTGATGCCGTTGTCGAACTGCTCGATGGTGTATTTGGTGTCCATATTATTCTATTCTTTCTTTAAGGGATGTTAGCCAATCTCTATCTTCACTGATTGCAAACCTTGTGCGTTCAAACTCATTTCTGCACAAACCATCGAGACGTTTCAATAAACTATCAATGTGTTGTTCATCCTTTTCACTCCAAGCTGGCTTATCATACATGGCTTCCTTTGCTTCTGCACTTATCATGCGTTGTGATTTCTTCTCACCATAGATACATTCATCCACAATTTTATTGTAAGTTTCAGAATCTATACCAAGACTTTCTCCTGAAGTTATCATTTCTATGGTAGGTTTCTGCTCACCTTGCTTTTCAAGCCAAGACTTTCTTTCCAACTCTATTCCCTTATCATACCAAGCATGACACATGTTGATAATAGCTTCCTTAGAATATTTATCCAAAGCTGATGTCAGAGCACCACAATCTGTTCTATCCCAAACATATTCAAAGTCTGTTGATTCATATTCTTTTTGCTTTTCAAGCCAAGCAATCCATGCTTCATGCACATAATCATCTGCTTGTGCTGCCATTGAACGATGATAATCTATAAGTTCTTTCCTTATCTTCTCATCCTCGGACTCGTTGAGTTCGGGGAAGATATATTCAACAATACTGTCACTATCCTCTTGCAGAGGATGCTCACTAAATTGTCGCGCTCTTTCAAGAGCTTCTTTATATTTCTTTTCGTAGTCCATAATCACAACAAATTAAGTTCATGAAGTTTAATAATCATTTCGTAACAAGCATCAAGTAATTCTTTGCTTGAACAAGTAGCTAAAGAACTACCATAACTTCTATTATGGTAATATACAAACCATTTGCCTAATGTATCTCGACTTATATCTAAAGTGCAACAGACATTATCTATCTCAATATATGTTTCAATAGGTAATATTTGTAATAATGCTGTAAGGCTCCAAGCACAGACATTGTTTTCATTAAACATAAGTTGACTTTCTTTATTATAACCATCTTCAAACCAACTTATACGATGAAACTTTTGCATTTCATCATAATCCCAATAGCAATCCGCACTTTCAATCGGCAGAAACTCTGCTAACTTTTTGCTTTGCTCTAAATCAGTATAACTTTTCATGACTTATTCTTTCTTTTAATTAATTTGTTTATTATGTAGAAAGGCATTACTAATATCAAACCAGCAAATATAAATATCCAAAGTATTGACACAAATATCAATTCTTCTACACTAAAAATATTTTTCTTAGTTTCAAAATAATCCAGTACTGCAAATATAATTAATGCAATTACAAAATACCCAATTAATACATAAACTACACCCATAATTATTTATTTTTTTTATTCATAGTTTATTCTCCTTTCATATAGTTTTTGAAATCCTCAGCAAATTGTACAAAGTCAAAAACTTCTTCCCCAAATTCAGTAACTATGTATGCATCACCACGTTTTCCGCCTTTGCGTATAAATTCACAAGACTTCTCGATAAAGGCATCAGTACGGGTGTATTCAATATCTTCATCAGTGTTTCTAAAATAACTGATAAACCCATTTGGGAGAAGATAAAATTTCTCTGGTGCTTCCATAACTTATAAAACTATTTCTTTTTTAATTCTACGCAACCTCAATGCATGTTGTAATTCGTGGACGTAGCGGATAATAAACGGAGTGTCATTGGTATCTTCATCGTCATAGTCAGAAGTGACAACAATTCGGTAGCCACAATCGTCTGCGCCATGAAGCATCAACCCGCCACCAACCCACGTTTGGGGAAAGAACTTCTCATCCTCGTTATTGTAAACCCAACCATTCTTTTCGAGAATCTCTGGAGTAAGGGGAATTGGCTCAATCTCACTAAACCTTATAAGACCACGCAAATTATCAAGACCAATAATTCCATTCTGTCTGGTTTCTTTTACTTCGTCATAGCAATATAGTCTATACACCCAATCCCCAATCATTAAATCTTTTGCTTTCATAAATTTATTCTTCTTTTGTTTTTAATCCAAGCTCAAAGAAATGCTTGGCAATAGTCTTTGCTATGTATGGAGTTGTATTCAATCCTTTATCCATACAAAAACTAACTGCATCACGTTCAAAATCTGAATCTAACGGTTTAAAGTCATTATTCATATCAAGTGTATTGATGAGCAGCTGTTCTTTCTGCCAGTTAGCACCAGCCCTAAAAGCCTTCTCTGCTTGAAAATTTATCATTACTTTTCCATTTGGAAGCACTTTACCTGTGGCTGCATAATTTTCTACCGCTTCTTCCAAGTCCTCGCTTACAGGTTCTTCTTTTACCTCTTTCACTTCAAGGGTGTCGAGGAATAACTTAGCATCCTCAAATGCAGATATTCTTCCTTGCTCAAACATCGTATCTTCGCCTTCTTCTACAAGTTCAGCAATAAGTCTGTTAAGCTCCGCTACTAAAGCGTCTTTGTCTACCAGTTTCATAACCTATTCTCCTTTCTGTGCTTTAAATCCAAGTTCAAAGAACTTACGAGCTGTATATACCTCACATTCATCATCGAACATATAGTTCTCACAACATTTATCAAATTCTTTCTCCAAGTCCACCTCTTTCACTTCAAGAGTATCTAGGAACTTCAATATTGCATTATCTTCCTCTATACAATATTCTGCATTTATCAGTAACAGATTTCTTTTATAATAATCCTGTCTTCTCTCTATCTCCGCCACTATAGCGGCTTTGTCTATATACTGTGTCATAATTTATTCCTCCATGTATTTTGTAAATTCATCCAACAGCATACTCATAGCATCGTCAGCACCTCCATTAAAGTCTTCCGAACCATCATATTTGAAGGTGTCGGCTACCCAGTCTTGTGCCTTCACAATCATTTCTTCCCTTGCGAGCTCAACTGCTCGGAGTGCTTGTTCAGGAGTTAACCAAGGCTCATAAAGATGTGAGCCACTTCCATCCTCAAATACCATTTCATTACTACAATGATTTGTGTAGTCTTTGATGAATTGTTCTGCTTTCATAACTTATTTATTTTTTTTGTTTAAATTCAACGTTTTCTTTTAGAATATTCCCTGCCTAACCTCTTCCTCTGCCTGTCGGATGTCCTTGTCGGTGATTACCTTCATCGCGTACAGGCCACCCTGTCTGAGGTCGTAGCCCTCGCGGATGCTGTTGCGCAGGTATTGTCTCAGCCCCTCAATCCCCGTCGGCCTCCCTGACGGTGCTGGCTTCTCAGGCTCGGTGTGGGACAATAGCGAACGCCACCACGGCAGGAACTTGACATTAAACTGACGAAGGATGTCCGACATATCAAACTGCGCATAACCTTCCTTATAGTCGCTCAGATACTTGCCGAAGTATATCATCATCGCGTACATCGTGCAATGATGCCCGTGCGCCCCTACGAATACCGATGCGGCCTCGCTGACACCACGGTACTCCATCTCGTTCTTCATCACGCTCATTTTGTAGATGCCTGTCAGCTGCATCTCGATGATGCGCTCCGCCAGTCCTTTCTTATCATATAGCGCGTCAATCTCTTTTAATGTCGCACTCGGATATGTCGCGCACTCTTGGATATGTTCCAACGCGTGCCGCCAGTTAGAAGGGCAGAAATAGCTTGTCAGTATCTCTATTGTCGGAAATTTCTCCTTGAATGCCTTTGTCCTTTGGCTGCGTGAGTTCGAGGATGCGGTTTGTTGCCCATTCCTCTGCTCTTGTAGCGTTCTCCGCAGGTGTTGGCCAAACACCTCTCCTAATGTTGTCTCTTCCATTGTTGTTAGGTTTATTGTCGTTATAGTTATTCTCAAAAATCTTAACAAAGTTATTCGGGCTGAATATCCAGTCGAAGGAGGCAACCCAACCGTTACGTCCTGCACCATTCATGTATGTACTCGTTGCCGATTTCCTCACGACCTCTCGCACCGCATCCATCCCGTACTCCTTCACCCTCGCGTTTATCATTCCCTTCCGTTTGGGTGTTATCCTATCAATTCTTGGTATTATCGCCCCTGCTTCATCCATCGTCATATTATAGAAATCCTTAAACTCCTCATAATCGATGCTGGACTTGCGCTTCGCGGTAGCGATAGAAGAGTCGTTAGACTCTTTATTATCTTTATTATTTTCTTTATTATTTTTATTAAAATCTTTATATTTATTATTATTCTCTATATTATTGGGTTGGGGATTTTCGGGGTTCCCCGTTTTCGGTGTACTCGGTTTTTGGACTACCCCGTTTTCAGGCAACCCCGAATTTACATAACCAAGTCCTGCGCGTGTCCGTTCCTCGGCTGGTGCTGGTTCTGCATTTAGCCGATAGATATAACCAACGAACTTGCCGTGAACATCCTTTGCCGCTACGCGCTGGAGAAATCCCTCACGCTCTAACGTCTTGATGCTCGCAATGGTTTTATCCTTGCTCAAATTCAACACCGAAGGCAGGGCTTTTGGTATCATTTCCCAATTTTCACCCAGCCCCAATAATTTGCAATAAACGCCGAGCGTTATCGTGTCCAACTTATAGTAGGCTGATAGGCTTAGTTTCATGAAATTCGATGTCTTATCGTTGATTATAAAATTCCCTTTCATCGCGCAATAGGTTTTTAATTATTCGTCAAAGATGCGGCTGGCCTTCTCATACTTCTCCAACGCACCGAGCAGGATGGTGAACTCCTGTGCCATTTCCATGACATCGGTGAAGTCGTCATCCTCCAACTTGTGCGTCACATAGAGCAGCTGGCTCAATGCCTTTGCGCATACCTTGTACATCTGACCGCAACCGCCCAGCTCAAACAAACAATCGTCCATTGCCTTCATTGCGGCAACTCTCTTCTCGTTAAAATTTTCTTTCATAATACTATAAATTTTGACAATAAAAAAACCGCATTACGTGCTGTCAAGGTCTTAGTGCGAACCTTCGGGGGCATTACTGCTACCCCACACGATGCGGTATGTTTATTCCAACGAAAATGACACAAAAAACGCTGCCCAAAAGCAGCGGCCGTGTGCCGCACTAAGTTTTGACGTTGCAAATTTATAAAAAAATTCTTTACCATGCTGCCTTTGGGGTTTAGATTTAAATATTTTTAATCTTTCCTCGTTATTTCTACTTTAAATCGCCCCTGCCGCGTTATTTTATCGCAGACGTGTAATTTATCATCCGCGCCGAGAAAACGCGGCAGAGGGGCTTAGAATGCGGTTAAACGGATTTTAGGCTAAGAGTGACATCCCAGCCCATCGCCTCAATCTTTGAAACAAGGTCTTTCAAGGTCTCGGACTCTTGCGATTGCTGGTGACGGATTTTATCGCGTTCCCGTTGTTCTTTTATTTCACGTAATCTTTCTTCGCGTTTATCCGCTTTATCTTCTAATAATAATTCCTGTCTCCTGATAGCTGCTGATTGCGATTCCTTCAAGACATTTTCGTCGATGATATTATCATAAATAACAACAGACGTGTCGTTGATAACATCATAAGCGTGTTCAACTTGTGCAATATCAGATTCCCATTCACAATTCCTGATATACTCAAGCATCTCGTCTTTCAATTTTAGCATAACATCTACTTTAATCATAGTAGAAGCCCCACCTTGATATTGCTTAGTATCACTACGGCGACAAATTAGATAATCATTACCTGTAATGAGGCCTTCTTTCTCCATCTTAATGATGAAATTTACACCATTTCCGAAACAATGCTTACGTATATACTTCGTTCCATTCACGACGCATATAAGATAGACGTCTTCTCTTTCTCTCCTATAAACGTCCTTCCAATGGAAAGGAACTTCCGTCATCTTTAATCGTATTATTTGATTATAGAGCCTTTTGGCCTCCAGCTGCTTTTCGCTTAATTCTTTTTTCATGTTTCTTTTACTTTAAATATTCTTCAATAACTTTCCTAAACTCGTCGAAAGACCGACAAACGACATACCTGTTGCCCTCGCCTTCCGCAGCCCTCTGGAACTCCTTCTGCGCGTCGCTCTGCCTGCCCGTCCGCGTCTTCATCTCAATGCACAGGCTGGCATACCCATGACGGGGAACGAGGAGAATCAGGTCAGCAACACCACGCCGCACTCCCTCGGCCTTCATCCTCGCCGCCGTGATACGCGAACGGTAGCCGCCGTTTGGGACTGCGAAGAAAAGCGGCTCCAGCTTTGGAAAACGGAAACGAAACCACGTCACGCACGCCGTTTGTACGGCACTCTCAATTTGTCTCATAGCACCTCCTTGTCTTTACATATCAGCACGTCACCGACAACGTAGTCACCGACCAGCAACGCGCCAGCATCCTCGGCAATGGCGGTGGCACGCTCGTTGAGTTCAAGCCCGTACACCTTGCCATCCTCGTTGCACCACATCACGCGACCATCGCGCAGGGAGACCTCCTGCACATAGCCACCACAATACGCTTGCAGCTCTTCAAGCGTGAAGTCACGACCGTTGGCTGGTCTAACCTGCTCGATATTCCCGTCTTGTTTAATCAACTCTGCCATCGCTACACAGACTTTAATACAACGTACCCGTGACCTTTCAGAACTTCGATAGCCTCGGCAATAGTCAGCCCCTTCTCATTGAATAGCTGCTGCTCAACGGCTCTTTGTTTCTTGCACGTCTTGTTAGTGTAGTCGCTGAACTCCTTGCGGAACTTGCAAGCCTGTTCGTATGTCGGGCAAGATGGTTGTATGAGGTACGGCAAAATCAGTTCACGTTTCATCTTGCCGACATGATACTTGCTGGCATACTTCGTCAGATTGATAGTGTAAGGGTCTGCGCCCTTGTTGTTGATTTCTGACCACATCGCGGTCATCATTGCGAAAAGATTTGCTCTCGCTACTTTTTTTGTTGTTCTGCTCATAATGGTTGTTGTTTATTCGTATTCGTTTCTAAATGTCTCAAAAAACCTGTCTTCGGGCGAGGGTAACGTTATCCCCAACTCCGTGGCCGCATCGGCCTGTATCTTGTTTAAGAATTCCGTCATCGCGTCCTTGTTCAGCTTCGACGAGCTACCCACCACCCACTCTGTCTTGCCGCCGATGGTGACGGGACGGGCGAGGAACTTCTTGCAATAATACGCATACACGTCATCGCGTGGCGTTCCTGTCTCGACCTCGATACACGTCAGCCATAGCCACATCAAATCATTCTGCGGCAAGCTGCGCCTCTCCTTCACGGCCTTGATGCTGATGTCGTAGACACCGTTCCGCAACGTGCCGAGAACATAGTCCAGCGGCGTGTCAAACGTCAGCGTCCCTGCTGCCTTCGTCATTCGTACCTGCTTCATCGGCTTTTCTCTTTTTATACGCATCGACGCAAAGGTCTGAGAACTTCTGCATGAAATCGAACAGGAACTCCGCCACCTCCGCCGTCTTGCTATCGTCTAACTTCATCGTACTGACACCATCCGCCAATATGTCCACGAAGAAAGCGTCGTCATCGGTGACTTCATCGTTACGCAGACACACTATGCGGAGGGTGTTGAAAGTGTACTTCCTTGCCATATCAGAAGGGTAGGTCGTTCTTTCTCGGTTGCGGTGCTGGTGCTGGCTTCGGCTGCTCTGAACGTATCACCGCCAGTTCATAGCCCCTGATGCCCGTGTAGTTCCTCGGCTGGCCATCCTTGCCCGTGTAGTTGTGGCCTTCGACCGCGAATTTCACTTCCACGATGTCACCTGCCTTGCACTTGTCCAACTCGGCAACCTTGTCGCCCGTGAACTCAATGACAGGCGTGTTCTCATACTCGCTGCGCTCACCCGTGTACTGGTCGCGGCGTGTGCAGTCTAACATAACCTTGCGCTTCTTAAATGGGTTCTGAGGGTCTTTCCCCATGACATACTCGGTGTCGCGCACACCCAGCACCATACCCGTGATTGTATTACTCATCTTTGAACTTGATTAAAAGTGTTTCGTTTGTCTTGCTCTCTTTCATGCACTTGGCATACACGTCGGGGTAGTCGCTTTTCAACAGCTTCGTATCGACCGACACCCTGACACCTGCATCCTTACGCGTGACGGTCACGAATGCGTTGCCCGTCTTCTTCTCGCCAGCCTCCTGCATCGCTTCCAGCCATAACGTCTTCAACTCGTCCTCACGGGCTTTCAACGTCTCTATCTGCCTACGGATATTCGCCAGCTCGGAACAGGTCTGCATGATGACCTTTGGCATGGCATTCTCGTCACCGATGCCCAGCGCGTCCCACTTGGCTCTTGCGGCCTCATACGAATGCCCGTCAAGATATTCGGCCACGATGAACGCGCACACGTCTTCGGGAATCCTCTCCACCTCCTTGATGCACGGCTTGCCGTATATCTCGCGCGGCAACCAAATGACGTACATCTTGTTCACGTCGCGGTTGTTCTGCATCTTGAACAGGGCTGCGTAGATGTTCAGCTGCAACGTGACATTCGGGACGTGTATCTTGCTGGTGCATTTGATGTCGGCAATGCTACCGTCCTCAAACACCTTGTCGATATTCGATGCCACGGCCACCTCGTCGCTCACGGTGTACTCGCTTGCAATAGGTGTCAGGCCGTTCTCGCGCAGCAACTCGACATACGCCTTCACCTCGTCGCAGTCCACAACACCCATATTGTCGGCCATCTGACATTTGGCGTGTATCATAGTGCCGCGCTGCTTCGCCCGTTCCAATACATCGGCTGGTATGTCGGCGTAGGTCTCAGGGAATAGCCACGCAATGATTGGTGTAATCCCGTGGAGGTCTTGTCCTTCAAGGTCGTAGCGGTGTTCTTTGTCGTGGAACACCACGGGCGACTTTCTCAGTTCTTCTTTCTTCATAGTTCTTCAATAATTTGTTGTATCTTATCTTTCATTATCAGTACGCTGTTCACGTCCTTCGTCTTTCTCTGCACCTCGGCCAGCGCGGCGCGATAGCCGTTGATAAAGCCGTTCTGGTGCATCATAAGGTCGTTGCTGGTGTAGATGATGCCGACGCTGTTACGAATGCGGAGAGCCGCGTCATGCGCGTCTGCTTCCGCTATCTGATATAACTTGCCCATCATTCAAACTCTTCTTTGTTGTGTTCTGCTATCTCAGGGTAGCGGCTCTCTATCGCTGCCTTGATATAATGGAAGGTGTTTGAATGACCATGACACCACCATGATACCATGCGATAGAGTTCCGCTATCTCGTCGTTCCTAAACGCCACCGTCATCTTCAAGCCTTTCTATCGGGTTCAACGCCTGCCAATCGTAACGGAGCTGCTTATAAAACTCCTTCCACTCTCGCTGATCATGTTCAATCTCCGTGGACTCCCGTTTTATCGTGTCCAGCTGTATTCGCATAGCGCACATCTCAATGCGAAGGTTGAGCTTCTTCTTGTTCAGCGCGTCCAAACGCTCCTGCAACGGCTTCATCATCGCGTTACGGTTCAACGAGAGTTCGTTCATCCTGATGTCTAACTCCTGACGCGTGGCCACGACCTGCGGCTTGAACGCATCTCTGATTTCTTCTTTTGTCATTGTCCTGATTTTAAAAATTGTACAACATAATTGAACTCTCTCATACATTGCTCTACGGATGTATAATGATTGATGATAGTCTTATCCCCAACGGTGTGAATCAAAAGATTCCGCCTGTCGTCGTTGTCGATGCCGATAAAGTCAATCTTGTCTACCGGCACATACTGCGTATCAACGATTTTCAAAAGGTCCATACGTTCATTCTTTAATTGTTCGATAACTCTGCCTGTCTTGCATTCAGCCTGTCCACGAACTCCTGACGGGTATGGAACTTCGGACAGTCATTCCAAATCGCTACCAACTCGTCGCGGTTCTTTGCTTCCTTCATGCGCTGGCACGCCAGCTCAAAGTCGGCCTCGTCGTCTGCACTCATCTTCTCGGCCTCACCGCTCGGCAGGTCTTCGCCAGCGTAGATATACAAGCCGAGACCGTGACGCGCACAGGCCTTCGTCAGACTCCTCTGAATGGCCTTGTTCACGTCCATGCTTGTCACCTTGTCCTTTGGTATGGACGCGTTACGATAGTCCATCACGGGGAGGTATTCGATATGCTCCAAGCCTTCAATCGTTACGCCCGTCTTGACCCAGCACGTCCGCCCGTCGGTGTGGTAGTTCATCCCATCCGCGTTCTCATAGATGGTGTAGGTTGCTGTCGGGTAGTTCTCTTTGACCATCTGCCAAGCCCACGCCCATGCAAGGTAGGTCAGACCGTTTTTCTTCTCCGTGTGTCCGTTGCAGTTGATGGCATTCAACACGCCGAACACGTTCTTTTCTTCTTTCTTCATAAAATTGATGTTTTAGTTAATAAATTGACTACATATACCTACTTCCGTTCTTCTTCTCAAACTCAGCACGGATGTCCGATAACGACAGCTTCATGATGTTGTTGTTCACGAAGTCGATGTAGGACTTTTTCTTCACGCGCCCACCGCCGAGACCGACGTTATCCAGTTCAGGTTTCATCATCCACGTCCGACAATAGTCACTCGGCTTGACGTTGCCCTCGCCCTGTTGGCAGATACGCCGCAAGCCAGCCTTGTCGGCCACACCGTTGTTGAACTTGCACGACGCGCAGCACTTGGCGATAGAAATCCCGTGCGTATTCTTGGTAAACGTCTTAGTCCTCATCGTCATCCTCTCTATACCTGTCGCCGTCTTCATCCCAGCCCATCTCATAGCGCATATTGCTGATGAACGCAGGACACTTCATGCAATTACAACCACAATCGGGGTTGCGCTCGCAGAACTTCTCTAATTGATAATCAGTCATGGCTATACTTGTTCAGCTTCCACGCCAGCCAAACGGCCGCACCGAGGAACATTACCGTGGCACTCAATGAGGTGGCGGCTACCACGGCAGCACCGCAACCACACAATACTATCCCATGCACCAGCAACACCTCGCGGATGGTGACATCCTCTTCCATCAACGCCGAGAACGTGTCGCTCTTCTTGCCTAACCAGTTTCTAAAATCTTTCATACGCATTTCTTAATACATCGCTGGCATTACACAACCACTTGCCATTTTGGGCTTGCGCATTCCCCTTTGTGGCTCTCACCTTGCCATCGACAATCAACTTCTGCAACCGTGCGCGACCGCCCACGATTTTCTCGGCTGCACGGAAACCGAATACCTTGTCGTTCATGACGCGGTATATCGTCTCCAACCGTTGCGCATCCGTTTCTCTGATTGTGTATTGCATCTGCGATAATTGTTATACCTTGCTCCCGTACTCTTCTCAGGCCGTCGTGCAGATGGAGCGTTCTGCATACAGCCCAAATTACCAGTTCCGTGTCCTTCCTCAAACCGAGTTTCCGGTACACCTCACGCTTCTGCGTCCTGATAGTGTGGTAGCTCCGACACAACCGCGCTGCAACCTCCTTGTCGGTCATCCCTCGCGCAATGGCCATCACTACCCTCAACTCGGCTCTCGTCAGCCTCACGCCAGCCGCGTGACAATCACGGACAGGTCTTGCACTTTCGCCCTGTACTTGCGGCCTTCGGCCTTGTACTCGGTGTTGAAACGTGTGACCGTCGAGCAGACGGTGGAGTAGTTCTTCACGGGGAAGGCCACCATCTGCCCTTTCTTCAATTCGCGTATCGTGTACGCGAAGCCTTGCTTACTTTTGTTCATCTTCAAACAATACATTGATAAGGTTCTTAACTGCCTGCATCTTCGTCTGCATCTTGGTCAGCCTGTCGCACGCGTCCTGCCACCACTTGAAGTTCATTGCTGCCTTCTCTTGCAGGTCTCGGTTCTCGACTTCCAAATAGTCGATACGCTGACGCAGTTCTTCTACACTCACTTCGGCCACGTTGGCCGTGTTCTTGCTGTTCTCTTCCATTGCTTTTTGGGTTTTAGTTATTTGACATATAAAGTGACTTTCAGACCTCGGCGGAGCTTGCACACGCAGCTGTCCATCATGCAGTCCACGGCTCTCTTGATGAACTTGTTGAATAACTCCGCGCCAATCAGTTTCAGGATGCCTGACACACCCACCAGCTTGTTGATACGCTTGCCGTTCTCGTCACGACCGTAGACCTTAATGCGGAAGTTCCTGTTAATCCACGACGTCGTGTAGCTTAATACATTCTTTTTCATGATTACCATAATTTTTGAAAATTACCACTTTTGAGGTATTGCAACTTTAAAGGATTTTCTTTATCTTTGCAGCGCAAACCTTGATTACCGTTGCAAATTTATAAACATTTTCCTTTATAACAATGGAATACTCTTTATTTTTAAACATTTTTAATTAGAAACACTTTATTTTTAAAACATTTTTAAAGATGAAAAGGAATCTATCGGGGAACGAGGTGAGATACATCCTGCGTTCCGAGCGCATCAACCTCCGCCAGCTCGCGGACAAACTGGGCATATCGCCGCAGACCCTCAACTCTCGCCTGAATGCTGGCGAGGTGAAGACCTCTTTTCTTGAAGACATCAACCACGCGCTGGGACAGGAACTCTTCCACTCGGATATGCCTGTGCCGCAATGGACTGGCCGACAGCCAATCATTGACATCCGCATCGGCGACAGCCTCGGCCTCGCCCTTGAAGCGGCTGAGAACAAGGTCGTGGAATATGTGAACATCCCAATGCTGACAGGCTGCATCGGTGTGTCTATGTACGGCGACGCAATGCGGCCTCGTTACAACGCTGGTGACATCATCTTTGTGCGGCCTATCCCTCTAAACGCTATCGAGTACGGACGTGCATACATCATCGTCACCAGCTCTGATCGTATCATCCGCAAGGTCATTCAGGGCGACAACGAGCGACTGCATCTCACCGCCGAGGATGCCACCTTGCCACCCTACGACATCGACCGAGAGAGTGTCCTGTACCTGTACAAAGTTGTGGGATGTCTACACCGTGAACAGATGTAGCTATTTTTGGCAGGAATCGCGTCTAAGCGCGTCAAATTATCTCGGCGGACAATTACCCCACCGAGGGCTTAAAACGCGCTTAGGCGGGTTTAAAACGAGTTTTTCGGGGTTTCTCCAAATTCTGCAACGCCCGTACACAAGTCGTTTCGGCCAGTTTTGTATATTTTTGCACGAGAATTAAGCCAAACCGACACCCTGACGGATCCGAAACCCTCCACCACGCGCAGGAACACGGGTTGCAGGGCGTTCGCGGCTCTCGTCAAAGAATAACCCCACAACCGCCTTACGTCCACTTTTGGACGGTCGGGCGAGTTAAAAAACTTGCTTCTCATGGTAGTAATCAAACTTGCAATTCTGAAACGGCAACGGGCGAAGGATGGTAGCTACAAGATACGGCTGGCCATCGGTCACAAGTCCGAGACGACCTACATCGTAACGCCCTACTCGGTCAGCTCCTACTCTGACTTCCATCGTGGCGTGGTCGTGCGCGGCAGCAACTCTATGGCCATCAACCTTGAACTATCGAAGCTGCTGGCCGACTACAACAACCGCCTGTCTCGCGTGGTCAATCCGAATAACTACACCTGTAAAGAACTCCGCAAGGTGCTGCTCTCCATGCGTCCCACGGCCACGGATGCAACGCTTAATGAAATCGTAACCGAGTTCGTGTCGGAACTGGAACAGGACAACCGTCACACCTATGCCAAGGTAATTCAGAATGACATCGCACCATTCACCGAGTTTATGCGCGGTGACGTGTTCCTGTCCACGATTACGCCTGTCACTATCTCGGACTATGCCCGTTACCTGCGCTCCCTGGGACTTACCTCCACCTCGCAAGCCTTCTACCTGTCAGGGCTGCGCACAGTCATCAACCGCGCCAGCCGACTCGGACGGGTACATTACGACATCAACCCGTTCACGAACTTCTCTATGCCGTCGTCACGCGACCGAGAACTTGACATCAGCGTGGAAGAGCTACGAGCCATGCGCGACGCTCAGACGAAGAACTTCCGACACGCCGCTGCCCGTGACATCTTCATTCTCTCTTATTAGCTCGGTGGGATGAACCTTGTAGACCTGCTGGCGTATGACTTCCGCAATCCTGTTCTCGACTACATCCGCCACAAGACGCGCAACACAAAGCACGGGGACAGCCGCACGGTATTCGCCATCCAACCCGAGGCGCGTGCAATCATCGACCGCTATATGGATAAAAAGACGGGGCTGCTGGTGCTTCCGTTTGGCAATAACTTCCACTCGAAGGTTGCTTTCATCAACCGCTCAATAAAGGAAACCGCCACGCACGTCGGGATAAAACGCCGCGTCAGCCCATACACTGCCCGTAAGTCCTTCGTGCAACATGGCTTCGACATCGGCATTACCCTTGAAACGCTGGAGTATTGCATCGGCCAGTCCGTGAAGCGTAACCGCCCAATCTTTAACTATGTGCGCATCATGCAACGCCACGCGGATGAAGCCATACGGAAGATTATCGACAATTTGAACGGGGAATGATTTGGGAAAGTCTTGGGAATGATTTGGGAAAATGGTGATAATTAGGGGCACCATAGGGACACCATTTTAGTGTATTTATAGTGTGCTTTTTAAGCACACTATTTTTTGTTAAAAGTTATTATTCTGATTTGGCACATTCGGGAATTATTCGTACCTTTGCATCGGTAAAAGTTTAAAGGTAATTATCCGTTTCGAGAGAAACCATACCGCCCGTCTCGCCCGTCCCCATCCCGACGGGCTTTTTTTATTGCCCATCATAAAACGATATCATAAAACGAACATAAAAAAAAGGATGGCTACTCACCATCCTTAATGATAAAATCTATTTGACACCCCAACGCATCGGCAATCGCAGCCAGCGTGTCAAGTCTTGACGAGTACCTGCCCGTCTCTACCCTTGCGAGGTTCTGCTGCGCCAGCCCTGCCATGTCGGCCAGTTGCTGCTGTGTCATCCCTCTCGCCATGCGCAAGGCGGCAATCCTATCGCCTATGCGCTTTCGTTCTTGTTCTTTATTCATGCTCTCTTTCATATAATATAGTTTCTATTGCCATACGTTCTTGTGCATAGATGTCAAGACGGCGTGACACACGCGGAGACATCTTGAAACCGTTGAACTCTCTCGTCCGCAAAACCGATGCCTTATTCTCAATCTTTTCCAGTTCCTTCTTCAGCACACGGGTTGATTTCTTGTTCATCATGTTGCGGAAGTTGTCGAAATCTGATTTGTTATTATATCTTTCCATTGCTTTTAATTGTTAAAACACCTTGTTATAATGATTATCTCTTAGCCAGTCCGCCATCTCTCTTATATACGTTGCAACCTTCAACGCCTCTGCCTCATTCGGGAACTTGTCACCGTCGAGTAACGTGAACTCCTGCGTGTCGTTGTACCTATGCGCCTGAAAGCGGCAGACGATGTTGTGTTCCTTGTCCGTGCATACCCACCAGCCTTGCTGACGGGTGCTGCGTTGTAGAATGAACCTATCCTTCATAATCCTCATCCCCTTCTTCTTCGATAGCATAATAGCGGCTATCGTCATCGTAACCGCGCGTTCCGTCTTTGCGAGACCAAGAACTAAAAGGATGGTTACAACGTACCAAACCCCAATTAGTATAGCCTGTGTCGAAGTCTTCGTTGAAGAAATCAAGTATCTTCTCCTGCGCCTGTCGCAATGTCAGGCCGCTTTCGATTGTGATGTACTCCTTACCCTTGAACAGGGTGTCGCGCTGTGCTATCCATCCGTTTGTCTTACCTGTGATTTTATAATTCTTTTCCATGATTTGTATGTTTGATTGTTAATAATTCGGTTCGAGTGGGAGGGTTGCCCATCCCTGTGGTGTTTAGTACATTCTGAGGTATTTCCCGATTTCGTAGCGGATGTCGGATAGGAACTTGATGCGTCCGCCTTCGTTGGCTACATTGATACCTGCGTGGCTCATGGCCTGTACCTCGTAGGCTGAAATCTTCACGTAGCAGATGGGGGTCTGGAACTCGTTGCTGTCGTTGGTCTTGGTGTAGAACTTGTGGAGAGCGTCGCGGTAGGCTTCTTCCTTCTGCTTCATCATGCGCTCCACCTTGGCATTCTCTACGCGGGTCTTATTCATCTTCACCCACATCTTGCAGAACTCATCCTTGTCGAGGTCGCTATTCATATAAACTTCGTGAATGGCGTCAAACTCGGTGTTGCTTACCTGTACGTTTGTTCTCTGTGTGAACTCTTGCTGTGTCATAATCTTGTGCCGCTTATAGGTTGCCGCCCTTTCTAAATTGTTGTTGTTTTCTTTTCACGTTGCAAAATTACAAATTATTTTTTAAACAACATCATTTTTGATGTAAAAAGTTTATGATTTTAATATTTTTTAAACAAAAAGCCGCCTTTCACGGGGAAAAACGGCCTTAAAATGACAAAAGAAAGAATAAAACTATATGTTATCGCGGCTTCGTCGGATGAAGCGAAGGATGATGACGGAGAGAGCCAGCAGCACCGCCACGGCGACGACAGGCCACAACCGTTGTCCGATGATCTTCTTCACGACAGGGACGGGGACATCGGTCTGCCTCTGCATCACGGCGGCAAGGCTGTCATACCTTGCGCGGTAGGTGTCTACGGTGTCGTGGACGAAGGCGAGGTGTTCACGCTCAACCCATCTATCTACGCGCTCGACCATCCCGTCTGCATCACGGTACACGGTGACACTATCACGCATCCGCACGGTGTCGGTCTTATTCCTTAATATAACGCGCGTGAGCGTATCAAAACGGGTGACGTAGATACTATCCCGCACAACGTCTTTCAGCGCGATACGCGGCGTTCTACACCCGATTAAGGCGAAGAAAACGAGAACAGGCCACCACCTCATTTCTTGTCAATCTTGATACCTAACGAATACTTGCCACCCTTGCAGGTGAACTTGATGCCGCGACGAGCTGGCGAATAGGATATATGAATCCAGTCAGGCCGTCCGCTGCTGTCCACATACTCGGCAATCAGCTTGTCAAATGGCAGCTCCATCTCGATAATCTTCCGCAAGAGCTTCATGTTATCCTCGCGCCTGTCAGAAACCGTCCTGATGTCTGCCGCCTGTCCGTATAGGTGCTGGCTGTTCGATGCACCGCCAACGGCCTTGTTGAGTCGCTGGCAGCGGTAGCCGCTCGTCACAATGATGGGTGCCCCCCACGCCTCGCGCAACGGGTCGAGGATATTCTCACCAAGTGCTTCAAGGTTCAGACGGATATTCTTCGTCGCTGTGTTGTCAATGCCCAGCCGCTTCGCCGTGGCCGAGCGCGTCAGTTCGTTGATGGTAAAGTACTTCATTCCTTATTATCGTTTTTAAGATATTCCGCAATAGCCTCTGCAATCTCCTTCACGTCATCCTTGTGGCTGGCTATGGCAACGGCCAACGCCTGAACGTCTTTCAACTCCTGCTTCTCCTTCGCGTCGGCTGGCTCATAGATGCTCTTTATCTCGACAGCCGCCACGAACAACGTGGCCAGCATCGTAAAGACAGGGAAGGTGTAGGCGTTCGCCCACCCAAAGTAAAGATACATGAAGACGAAGGCCGACATCTGAATCCCGTCCACGACCAACATGGCGAGAATGGCGTTGTAGTATCTCGACACCTTGTCCATCGTGCGCTTCATCTTGTCGCTACGTATCACGTCGCCGCGCTTTTTGGCCTTGCGAATGCCAGCCCAAAAGTCGAGAGCGATGAACAACAGCGGCGTGAACAACAATCCTGCCACGATGAATAATATGGCGACAAACTGATTTTGTAGTTCCATCATCTTAGTAACCCTTTCCTATTTGTTTAAGCACCGTGTCCGTGCGGAACTCAACCTCCACACCAGCTAGGTAGCCCTGCGGTTGCCAGCGTACCTCAAACGCGAGGTGGTTCACGTTATACACATTCCCGTACTTGTCCGTGATGACGACATACTCCGACAACCGCGCCAGCCGTAACACGTCGGTCATGTATTCGGGCGCAAGCACCATGAACTTGTAGACCTTCTCGGAAAGCTGCTTAGTGGGGAAGAAGAAACCGTCTCTCTCTTCGCCTTCCTCGTTGAACGTGTACTCAGGCATTCCAAGCTCCGTGGCGAGGTAGAAGGTGTTTCGATAGGTCATTCCGTTGTTGGAATACACCACACGCCCACCATCATACACGAAGTCGCTGCTGTCATAGAACTCAATCTTTAAGAACGGCGACAGGTCTTGCACAATCGTGAACACCTCTGACGTGTATGTCGTTAGTGTCAGACCGCTTCCGAAGTCGATTTGAAGGTAGTACTGGCCTTCGCTCAACGTCGCCGACAACGTAGCACCGTTATACACCCACATCGTATAGCCGCTGAACGTGCATTGATGGATATTCGCCAGCTCGTTCAACAATCCGCCACCGCTTCCGTCCTTCTTGTACAACCGCATGGCGGTCGGCGATAGGGACGTGTTGTTAATCCGTATCTGAAACGGCGGAAGGTGCGTGCGGTCGCAATATAACGGATATACCTGCCCGTAGGCGTAGGTTCTCTTGTTCGACATCTCTGCCATCTTCTTGTAGAAGGGTAGGCACGATAGGTTGTTATTCGGTGTCATACTCCAATGTGGTGTTTAAAGTGAACGAATTAAGGTTGAATGTCATGGCATTGATGTTGCCGAGGCCGATGTATGTTCGCACCAGCGGCGTGGTGTAGGGTATCACGCTCTGCAACGGATAGAGGACTTTCTGACGCTTCTTGCGCTGAATGCCGTCTGCCCTGATGGTTGCACCATTAACTTCTACCGTCCACGCTGGCATATCGTAGAGCAGGAACGACGGTTGCAGGTATGCCATCGCCATGTATGGGTTCTGAATGACGTAGTTAGACCACCCAGCGATGTAGTTCACGGGGACGTAGTAGTCGCCCGTCGCTGACACAATCGAACAGCCCATCAGCGCGAAACCATCCTTGCTGATATTCTCAGGAGCCAGCAGCATATAGTCAATATCGCTGGTGAAACCTCCGATGTTCACCTCTTCAATCTTCGCCTGTTCGACGTACTTGGACTTGACCACTATCGGCTTGCCTTCAAACGGCTCTGAAACGTCATCCATCCACTCATACTGGTAGCGTTCTGGCATCGTCACCTTCTCAAAGGTGTACTCGTTTACTCCCCAGCCCCATTTTTTCCCGTTGCGTGGCTCGGTCAGGGTCGTGAGGTCTACGCCCACGGACGGGGTGCTTGAATAACTGCCACCGTTCTTGTAATACTTGATATGCTCGACACAGAACTTTCCGCTATCGACGTGCCAGTAACAGCCGAAGACATCGCGCAGCATATTCAGCACTTGTCGCAACGTTATCGGTGCTTTCATGGCTGGCTCGCTGTTCTCACCTGCCAAGATGTTGCTCTTTGGCGTGATGACGACAGGATGGAAGTCGGTGGACGTGACGGGGTTCGTGGTTGAATAAAGGAACTGGCTATACGTTGTCGTTCCCATGTGGCTGATACTCGGCGCAATCACCGCCAGCAACACCGCAATCACCGCGTCAATCTTATAGCAAGTCCGCACCACATAGTCCTTTGAGCCTGAGTCCGAGAACGTCCCATCATACCACACGCTGGCGGTGTTCCACGTCGTCTTGGCGATAGGATAGGCGAGGCTGTTCGGCCTGACATAGTATTGCCCGTTCGGTGCAAGGCCGTACTCGGTCGGTGCTGCCTGTGTCGTCGTGGATAGCACAACGTCTGTGCTGCCTAACGTGTACGGGGCTACCCTCCGATAGTTGCGGTTGTCATAGCAGAAATCGTCCTCGGCTATCTGATAGGTGCTTTGGCCGCTCACCGTGTCGCCATCGCACAGGACACGCGAGAACAGGATACGCGTCGTTGTGTCCACATGGTATGAGTTATCCATGTCAAAATCCAACGACGAGGTGTCGATGGTGTTGTTGCTTACCTGCTGGTAGGATGCAATCAGGTGGCTGTCGGATGCGTTTATGAGTTCCGCCGTGAACGTCCATTGTATCGCGCCACCGCCGCCCGTCATCGCGTATGTCATGTGTAACTGCTGCCCCAATCCATTCTCCATCGTCACGTTGAAGGTCTGACTCGACGAGCTTGGGAAAAAGCCAAAGAAACTGCCAATATAGATGAACGGGTGTGTGACATCGAACTGACGGTAATCGCGTGAACGGTTGAAGTGGAAGTCGCCCGTGAGCTTGCTGATGCTTTCCTCGGCTGATACCTCCGACTCCCACCACATATTACCGTGGAAGCAGGACAGGACGCTCTCGCCCTGTATGTAGATTTGAAGCATCGGTCGCTTGGTAATCGTCACGGGCGTTATGGCTGGCGCAAGCTCGACAAGGTTATACTCGCGCTCCATCCCGTCGAGAATGGCCGTGTACTCGTCATATACGCGTGGTTTGACCGTCACGCTGCTGTCGTCGGCGTTGATGGTGCAGTCCGTGCGCGTGAATGTCCCATGCCATAGCGACACAAAGCTGCCGCTCTCGCTTGCGCGTTTCTCCAGCCATACATGGATGGTGCTGGCCATTGAAGCAGTCATAATGTAGGTAAAATCGCCGCCGAAGAATGTCAGGCTTCCGCTTAACTCTGCGCGGAAGAATTGCTCGTTTGTCTCGCGCTGATACTCTAACGCGATGTCATCCTTGTATATCGGGCTGGCCGTAACCTGCGCACCGTCGTTGATGGAAAGAAACCACCGATACATATCAGTTCTCATGCCTTATCCTCCTTGTCGTTTGTCCGTTAATCTCAATCGTGCTGCCATCGGCCATCGTGATGACCTTCTTTGCCGTGTTCGCCCGTATTGCCCTCACATCTTCCGATAGCTGGCTGATGTCGTTCTGAGCGTTCATAATCATGATTCCTGCGTCAGGATATGCGTTGCCGTACTTCGACAGGAACGTGCCATCATTCAGGCTCTTGACCACATTCGGGATAAGTCTACGGAAACGGCGTGAGCTGCGTCGGTTGATGACAGCAAAGTACTCGCCACCCTCTGCCCGTCTGCGCGTGCCGTCCTTTTTCCTTCCTAAGTCGATGTCGTTGCCCGACTGGTGGCTACCACCCTGCAACAGCTCCACCGTACCCTCACCATATTCCTCGGTCTTCGTCATCTGCGCGGCCTTGATTTTAGCGGCTGCGAAGCTACCCCACATCACCGCAATGGCAGGAATGGCCAACGGGAAACCCAGCTGCGACCATATCAATGACGAAGCGGTGACGAGGTTGCCTATCTGCTGAACCGTCTGAACAGCCGCCTGTGCCTTTTGCGCCCGTTCCTGCTCCTTGCGTGCCTTCTCTTGGTTCTTGCGTGCCATGTCGAGTTCCTTTTGCGCCAGCTCGACGTTATTGGCGTAGCCCTGATTTCGCGCTTCCAATTCAGCCGCCAGCGATGTCTTGGCCGCTTCGACCTGCTTGTTGGCCGCCTCGACCGCTGCCTGTGCTTGCTGTTGCTGAGCCTCCATCGCGGATTCAATGGCCGACGTTAGGATATTGAATGTCTCTGCAACGGCCGTCACCTTGTCTTTGAAGTCGCCACCACTGAAAGCGTCTTTGAGGTCAAGTAACGCCTCGGTCATGGCCTGTGTCGCTCTCATGGGGTCTGACCAGTCGATGTCGGCGGTGTTTAGAACGTCCAATGCGTCGCTCACGATGTCGCGCACAGCCTCACTGGTGATGTCCTTCGCCTCCTTCGTCAGGGTCTCTACACGCTCTTCCAAGCCCTTGATTTCCTCCTCCGTTGCCATAGCTGTGCCTGTGCGGATAGCCATCAGCAACTCCTCTATTGTCTCAATCTCGGTTTGTATCTCGCGTGTGCGTGCCTGATACTGCGTCTCGTTACGCTTTTCGATGTATTGCTTGTATATCTCGCTTTGCTTTTCAAGTTCTTCTTTGAGTTTCTGCTCTGCCTCATCCTCGATGACCGCCAGCGCGTCGGAACGTTGCTTGCCTAATGCCTCAATCGTTCCGAGGATGTACGCGCGGTTTTCCTCGGTCAAATCTTTCCCCACCAAAAGCTGGTGTTTGAGGTCTTCAATCTGACGGTCGTACTGGTATCGTGTCTGCTGCTTGCGCTTCTCCCACTCGTCGGCCTCCAATTTCAGTTGCTCGTCTTCGTATGCGCGTCTCAGGCGTAATGCCTCCTTGTATTGTTCCTCCCGTCTCTTGGCTTCGTCCTCGGCCTGTTTCTTCGGGTCGGTTGTCGTTGATGTATGGCCACCACGGCCACCGCCACCGCCACCCGTCCGAGTGCTGATGGAAGGTCGTAGGCTGAACTGGCTGCGCATTGCGTTCGCCTCATTCATCTTGTCGCGGTATGCTTTCAACCATGCGTCAGCCGTTTCCTGTGCGCCCTGCTCTGCCAGCCGTTTCTCCGCGCCACCATTCCACCATGTAAACGGGTTGTACAAATGCACAAAATCACTCGTCGGCTTGCTCTTGATGGTTTGTAATTGCTGATAAGCCTCGATATACTTGTTAAGAATAGCCTGTGCCTCGGCCTCCAACAACAACGCCTCGCACAACCCACGTCCACGTTTGTCGAGTTCGGTCTTCCATTCTGCCAACGTCTGATATGTTCCGAGGCTGCTGCCGTACTTCTGATTGAGTTCTGCAACAAGTGCGGCCTCTTCCTGCTTTGTCCCGTTGAACGACACGATACGCTGCTGGTAGACGCTCATTTCTGCCGTGGCCTTCGCGTATTCCTTCGACGCGTCTGCCGTGACCTCATTCAGGTCTTTCGTTGATATGGTCGCTTCGTCAGCACCTTTGCCCCAATCCTCAAAGAACTTGACAATATCGTCCCAATAAGCAACAAGCGCACCAATGGCCGCAACGAGTAATCCGATGCCGATAGTCATCAATGCCGTGCGCAGAGCCTTTGCCGCAACCGTGGCCGCTGTCATTCCCGTGGCACTCGCCTCCATCGCCACCGTCTCTGCCGTCGTGGCGGTGGTGTTCGTCACCGTGGCCGTGGTGTTCGCGTTCTTCGCCGCCGTGTTCGCTGTCTCGGCCACCGTCTCGGCCTTCTTCTCTAATCCGACAAGACGCAGGATTTTATGGTATATCTTATAGGTGGCGGTCGAGTTATCGGTGAACTTGGCCGCGAGCTGCTGCAACCCGTTCGTCATCTCGACGATGCCTTGCAACTTCGCCATTGCCTTTGCCGCTTCCTCACTCTCTATGCCAAAAGCATTGACAGCACCTTGATACACCTGCCACGCGGTCGTTGCCGATGTCACGATGTCCACCGCATCATCCAAAAGCAACGTATCGGACGCGTAACGCTTCATCTCGGAGCGTGCATCCGATAGGTTATCCTGTAACGCACCAGCCTGTCGGGCAAGGTCTTTGTAACGCTCGCTGCCACGCTGTCCTGCGCGTTCCATCTGAGCCATCTCGGCCAGCAGGTCTTTCAGCTCCTTTTTGAGGTTCGCCGTTGCATCGCCGTAGTTACCCACATTGAGCGTCATCTTGCCCGTCTCGGCTTGTAACTCCTTCATACGGGCATAGAGTTTTGCCGCCTGTTCGACAAGACCACCCGTTCCTCTCTCGGCCTGTCTCTCTGCCTCGCTCATAGCGTTCAGACGTTGCTTGATGAGGTTGTATTGCGCTGCTAATGCGTTATAGCTGCCCTCTGCCGCCATATTGGCGCGTTCGGTGTTCTTGACCTCAGTCTGCACCTCTTTTAGTTCAAGGCGTAGCCGTGCCAGTTCGTGCGCATTCGCGTCGCCAGCCTCAATGATACGGGCTTTTAGGTTGGCTATCTTCTGCGCCTCGTCCGCTGTCTGACTGATAGCCCTGCGCCCTTCCTCGGTCGCGCCAGACATATTCTTCATGCCAGCCGCCATCTCCTGCGCTTGCTTGCTCATGCTCTCGGCCATACTTGTGTAGACCTTCTGCAACTCTTCAAGCTGTGCAATCAGCGTCTTAATGCTATCGTCAGGCGCGATGATGTCAGAGTATTTAATCGGGTTATTATCCATAGAAATGCGTTCTAACGGTTTTTTATTCTTTCGGTGGGTAACTATCCCACCCTTGTCATTTTATCACTTTCTTGCGCGGTTACTGCGCTTTTTAGCCAATTTTGCCAGCGTCTCCTGCGCGGTGTAGTACTCCATGACGGTGAAACGCTTTGCATCTACGCCAAACTCTTTGCTCATGGCGAGACACAGGTCTTCAAAGGCTTTGTCCTGCACGACCTCGACGGAACGGACACCCGTCCACGTCTGCGGCTTCACGGTCGTCACCAGCTTGTCGGTGAGGGCTTGCACCTCGTCGCTGTCCTCGCCGCTGATGATGCCTTCAAGGATGAGCATCGTTCGCTTCTTCACGTCGTCGTAGTACTGACGCGCCACAACGTCATCGAACACGGCAGGGAAGTAGATGGTCAGCTCATGGTCTATTTTTTTTTTCGATGCAAGCGTTTCTGCTTGCACCTGTCCGAATGTCACGCCACCGAGCAAGTCCAATGTTCGTTGCAGACCGTCCTCGCTGATGTCGTTGCACTCCTTGCCATCGACACTTTGAATGAGCGCGGCGAAGGCCATACCAGCCAGCGGTACTTCATTCTGCATCATGTTCACGTTCTGCCGAAGGTTCTCCAGCTCCTTGACCGCGTTGTCCCTGTCGTTGGTCTTCAAGAACGTGACCACGCGCTCGATATGGCTGTCAAACTCGGCCAACGTGCCGCCAACACCAGCCGCCACCATCAATAGCTTCTGCCACTTATGGAAACGGCGGATGGGCAGCTCGTCGATGCTGTCGTACATGACCACCTTCTTGCCTTGTATCTCGATATGCTTCATAGGAATACGCGCGTTATAGGTGTAGCGAAGAACGGTGCAACGGCCATCGTGTAGTCGCCCGTGAAAGCCACGAAAGCGGCGGTAAGGATGACACACACCCACCACGATAGGCAGAAGTCACACGATGCCATCTGCGCCACCAGCTTATTGCCGTGGACTTGCAGCCACTCGACACCACCCCATTTCTCGGTGAGGATGATGACAAAAGTGGCTGCAAGAGCTATCAGAAGAATATTCTCAATCATAGCACAACCTTTTCGGGATAACCTGTCGTGTAGTCGTAGTCCTCGACCGCTTCCACGGTTTCAAGGGCTTGCACGGCTCTCTTGTGGCCTTCGGTGACATTCAGACAGTCGCTGGCGTATACCTCAACCAATCCGAGCATATAGTACCACACGTCGGTCGGGTAGGTGTATTCCTCACCGTCAAACCACTTCGTCACGCTCTCCCTTCCAGCCGCCTTCATCGCGTCAAGTGAGATGCGTAGCTGCTGCCGTGTCGCCGCATCCAGCCACATCCACTTCCCGTTCACGCTGAAAGCGTTCACCGCGTCGCTGCTGTCGTAGGCTTCAATCTCGGCCACCTTCCCCGCCTTCGCCTGTTCCAGCAACTGCGTCGGTGTCGGTGCTGGCTCAACCCACTCTTTGAAGCCCCATGCCGTGAGCTGTTCTTCACTCGGAATGCCCGAAAACACCCCATTGTCAATCTTTCTGGTCATTGTCTGACCTTCCGTGTACCACTCATGGGTGGTGCTATTATAATATCTCTTCATGACTACTCTTCTGGAATTGTTAAACCTAAATTAAACCTTGTATTATCAACAGCTTGATTTGCTTTCATTTCATCAATAGTTAATCGCCTGTTGTAAATTCTGATACAATATATATTTAACCAATTCGTATTTGACCTTCTACATAAGTACCACCCGTCATCAGGCTCGTTGAAATATTTTTCATCTGGCGATTGAGAGGTTATTTCTTGATAATTTTGCACACAACGTTCAAGGTTTGCGCTAATGGTGTGCTTCACGTTTTTTCTCATGTTACATATCCATGCTGCTTGATTTTGCAAAACACCATACTGGTTATTTGCGTAGCTAGCAACTAAAACGTTGTTAGTAACTCTACCGCCACAACTTAGTATAGGCTGGCTCGGCGAATCTGCATCAAACATTAACACAGCCTCAACAGTGTAATTTTCATTGGCATCAAGTACCGTTCTGGGTGACTGAAATCCACCGCCAATAAAAAAATTGTCGCTGTTATTAACACCGCCAGAAAATTTCACACCACCGATTAAATCCTCCCAGTCAACACCTATACTCTGATTCTTGTAGATACCATCAAGCCAGAATATCAGCCCGTCGCTGATATAAGGATTTACAACCGTTGCCCTGTTGCCCATCATCCTTCTTCTATTAACTCCAATCATACTCCCTCCTTTCATTCTTCTGCAATCTTCATGGCTGCGACAACCCATCGCAGACCGTTCCAAAGGCAGTTGATTTCATAATTCGTCATCTCTTCTATCTCGAACCCGTCCTGATACCTCACATCGGCCTCCGAGGTCACCGTCAGGCTCGCCCCGCCGCTAAACGGCACGCCCAGCACAATACTCGCCACCTCGGTTGAGTCAGGAACGGGAAGTACAAGGTTCAGAACCTCGGCTTGTTCAAACCGATAGTACTTACCCACCACCGCATTCAGCGTATAGGTGGTCGCACCTTCAATCTCGACAACCGCAAGACCTCGCTCGGCTGGCTTCCATACCTTCACCGCACCGCCAATCATCCCAGCGCATTGGCTATCCGTGCCTGCAACAAACGGGATGGTAATCGGTGAGGATAATGTACCGCTCACACCGTCCAATATCTGAACATATCCGACCGAACTCTCAATCACGGTGGACTCAATGCTGTTGCCGATGGTAGAATACTGCACGTTCTCCCAAGCGTTACAGTTGACAACGTTCCCGATGTTCGTCTCTTCTATCGTCTTCCACTTGTTCAGATACACGCTATTGCCCATCGTATTGTTCTGCAACAATACGCCGCTGTTTCCCAAGAATCCGTTGCCGATGGTGTTCATACACATGGTCATGATGGCGTTCGCGTCACACTCATTTCCGAGGGTGTTGTCATCGGCCTCGTGAAACGTGTTATTGTCGCAGTTGTATCCGAGGACGTTCTTGCGTGCTTGCCCATAGAAGACATTCCCAGCGAGGCTGCGCTTCCCCTTCCAGTCCATCGTCTCTCCGATGACGTTATCAAGTGCAACGACGTTGCCAACCACTTTCAGCGAAGCATCCACGCCGTTGCTGTCGAAGGTGTATGCCCACCGCCAGTCGTCCTCGTCGTCAATCGTCAGGCCTTCCGCGAGGTTGTCCAGCACGCCCATATAGCCGCTGATATTGCGGCCAGCCACGCTGTCGGTCACGTTCCACCGCTTGAACTGAATGTTCTTGAAGTCGTAGCCGCATTCATTGCCAAACTCGTCGCGCATGAAGTATATCACGCCCTTTCCGTTCGTCTCGGCAGCCCATCCAAAACGGGTGGGGTCGTTGAATAACGAATACTTCAACACCCACGATTTCAGCTGACTTCCGCCAAAGTATGTTTCCTCGTCGTGATGGATGGCTCTTGCATCTTCACTCAACGCGTTCTCGGCAACCGCTGTCACCAGCACATCGAAGACGTGGCCAGCACTCTGCGCGGTGGTAATATCCGACGACAGCACCGTCTCATAGTCAGTAATCCGATACACCTTGCCCGATGTCAGCCTTGCGCTCTGCACCATAGACAGCAATTCTCCATACGTCACGCGCGCCTCCTGCTCGCCGTAGGTCGCCAGCGTCCACTCGCCGTCCTTGATGTACACCACGCCGAGCATACCCGTGTCCGTTACCTCGATGCCTCCAAACTGGCCATAGAGGCCTTTGTCGAAGACGAGGTAGAACACATCGTTATCGGGTGTCAAAGCCTCTGCCCTCGGCTGCGGCTCTGCTATTCCTGCAAAGGTCGCGCCGCCACCAAGCTCACCCACCATGCCGAGCAACACCTGCTGTAAGATGTCGCCCGTGATTTCCTGCCGACCATTCTCACGGATTACTTCCGCAATATCGGCCTTCAACTGCTCATATTGTCCAATCATATACAATCGTTTTTAATCGTTAGTAATCCATCAAAACGCCACCCAGCGAAGGGCGACATTAGGAACTGGTTGTCCACCTCGTCCATCGTGTAGCCACGGAAGACGTTCTCCGCACGCTCATAGATACGGGTTATCTGAAAACTCCCGTCCCTCATCCATACGCCGCCATTCAGCACGCGCAGGATGTCCTCTTTTGCGGCCTCTGTGTCGCGCCAGTCGCGTCCATTATCGTACAGGCGCATATCTGCCCACACGATAAGAGAAAAGGGCGTAGAGAGCGTTGTAGAGAGTCCTGCCGCCCAATCCACGGTCTGAGGGTCTTCGATGACGAAGAAGGCGTAGCAACCGAGGTTCTGGTCAGGGGTGAGGATGAGGTATTCGCCGTCGCCCTTGTACCAGTTAGGGGTATAATATCGTTTATTGTTGATGACCTTCAACAGCCGCTCGGAACGTCCGAAGATGTGGCCGAGCCACGGCAGCTTCTCTGCCAACGCATCCTCGATATATCCTATCGGCTTGTCAAAGAGCTTCGCGTTGTCACGCTTATTCAACCTTTCCATAGAATATCCTTTACTTTTGTCATTAAATCAGTCATACCTCCACGCTCATCCATCAGCTCTGCCCATTTGTCGCTGTTCAGGCCAAAGCTGCCCATGCCGTACTTCGCCATGATGCCCTGTGCGTAAATCGTCGTCGGGACTATCGCCACGGTGTCGGGGTTGAGCTGCACGTCAAGTTCCGAATGAAACACGCCCGTGATATATAGGTTTGGCGCATCCGCATTCCTTGATACCGTGAACGGGTAGGAAAGCGTTCCCTTCCATGCCGCGTACCTACCTGCGCTCTCCTTTGAATGGAAGTACCCCATCGGCTTCAAGTCCTCGGAATAGTATGGCCGCAAGTCCTCACCGTTGCTGTCCTTGCCTTCAAGGAGCTGTATCTGTTGAAGCTCCATGATGTCGTCGCGGTGACTCTCCATCACCTCACGCTGCACGTCGTTACGCTCCAACGCATCGTTGAGTGCCTTCGCATTAGCCAGCAGCTGGTCGATTACGCTCATACCGTCCTATATCTTGCGCCGACTGGTCGGCAGGTGAGACATATGCGGTCAATCCCTCGCGTGTCAAGGTCAAGAGCCTCATACGCCTTGCGTAGGTCGTGGCCGAGACCCGTTGCGCGTCCTTCCGTGTTGCCGTCCACCTCATAGAGGAGGTCATTCTTGCTCGCGTTCGACTGGTTGCGGTTTACCCTTACATGCGGATTGAGTGCCAGCGTCCTCAATACCGTCGCCGCCATTTGACGCTGAATGACCGTTGCGAACATCTGCCGCTGCTCAATAATAAAGTCGGTCAAATCGCAACCCACCGACACCTCGACATTCAGACCGTAGTTCATGGTATTCGTGTAGATATTGTCCTCGATGTCCCACATTTCGGGATATTCCGCGAACGTCTCCAACGATGGGACTTTGAACGGGCTGATGTTGATGTACTTTGTCAGCTCTCTCCACGCTTCAAGGTTGCCACGGTTGCACGTTCCGCACGGCTCTCTCGACCAATCACGGGCGACATTGATAGCCTCCATGCCAACGGGAAGGTCTGCCTGATTGTAGCAGAGATACCACGCGCCTCCGCTGTCATTCGCCTCGCTGATATATGGCATATACCAGTCTTCAAGCGTGAACCATTGGAAGCCTCCGTTGGTCTTCGTGTACTCCACGTCGGCCACCTTGATGGGGTCTACCTGTGACGAATGGAACAAATACAACCGTACCTTGCCTGTCGCGCCCGTCATCTGCAAGCCGACGCGCTCAATCTTCGCCGTGACACCCATCGAATACGCGGGCGTTATCTCAAAGCCGACGATACGCTGACCACTCGGAAGGGTGGCATTCAGCCGCCCAGCACCATCGAAGAATGTACGCCGCTCCAACAGGTTCTTGCTCTCTTTGAGTAGGCTCTTTGTCTGCAAGAATGTCTGCACGACCTGCGCGATGACACGCTCTTCCAGCTTCACCAAGAAGTCGCTCATCATATTGTACGGCAACCAGTAGTCGGCACCGTAGTCATCGTTGTAGTCGTTGTTGAAGTCCCTTGCTGGCGGCTCTTTGTTCACGCTCTCACGCCCTGCGATGTACACCTGTCCTTTGTGCTGCACCTTGTCGCCAGCCTTGTATCTGAGAAGGCTGTTCCAACGAGGGTAGTTACCCACGAACACGTCAGGCATCACCGCGCGGACATTATCGAGCGTGCATAACGGGTGTGCGCCCTGAAAGACAAGGCCGCTCTCCGTGACGGTCAGAGCCTCGTCAATCATGTTCTCAGGCGTGAAGTCCTGCTCCCAGCCCACGACAGGCCGCAACGCTTCTTGTATCTCTTTTATCCGTATCATGGTTAGTTATTAGAAAAGGGGAACGGGGTTCTATCGCCCGTCCCCCCTGACAACTAAAACACAAAAACTCAACTAAGCGAAGTCGCTTGCATTCGTAACGTACACGGGCATTGCCACAGGCGTATTGGCTGCTGGTGCGGCGATGCTGGCCTTTATAATCGGGTTGGCAACCGTTGTCGGGTCGCTGTTATAGGCCACGATGAAGGCCACGTCCACGCTGAAACCAAAGTACTCCTTGACGTTGCACACCATATCTTCACTGGCTGCGCCAGCGATGGCAGACTGGTCGCCCACGGCGGTGTAGTAGTGACTACCCACAGGCAGGTCGATGTACGGGAGACGCACCACATCCCACTCATGGAAGTTGGCAGAAGCTCTGCGCAATGCCTCGCGGTCTACACGGGTAAGAACGCCGACGTTACCATCAGCCACGGCGAAGAATGTACCAATCTTGCTGGCTGCGTTGGTGACGTTGTTCGTGTAGTGGATGACCTTGTTGTCATACTCCATGCGCTTGTTCACGTCGTTGTAGATTCCATGCTGTGCGAGCTTGCGGATAAGGCTGTCCACGCCAGCGTTGCCGATGACATGAACGAGCTGCGGATAGCAGTTGGCTCTCATGATGGGGTTCACGTCGCCGAGGATTTCCGTTGCCATCTGCGTAGGAACTTCGATGACGTTCGATGTGACGGTGTACTGCAACTGGTCTTTGTAGACCTGTGTCTTCTGAGCCTCCAGCGCGGCCACTGCAGCGGTGTCGAGGGCGTTGGCCAAAGCACGGCACACCTTCTCCATCTTGCGGTTGAAGTCATGCTGGTAGGTAATCTCGTTGTTCATGTACAAGGTCGGCACCATTGTGAAACCTACTGAATAGGTCGTCCACACAACGGTGTAGAGTGCCGAGGTGTTCTCGTCATCTGCGATGGTGCATGAACGGACGTTGCTCACCGTCACGTCTGCGTCGTAGTCAATGACAGGAACCTGCACGGTGTTACCGATGCTGGCAAAGGCACGGTCGCGCAGATTCGGTGAAATGATGCTGTTCGGCGCGTCGGTCTGCTCGATGAAGAAATCCAAGGCACCGTACTCGCACGGACGCGTCATGTTGCGGTCGAGTTCGGGGTTCTCAATGCGCCAGTTCTGAAGTCTGGTTGCTACTAAACTCATGATAATTGATTTTAAAAGTAAAACAATTTAGGCTAACCCTTTGCCCGTTCTAATAATAATCACTTGATAGGTAATGCCGAGATGTTGTTATCCTTCCACGCTGCATCCATTGCCGCCTGAAAGTCCTTTGAGCCGTTCACCATCCCCTTCGTCATCAGCTGACGTGCGATGATGTCCTGCGCCTCCGTCTGCGTCCTTGCGGTCGATACATCCACGGGAACGCTGTCACCTGTCTTCGTCGGCGGTGTCGTGCCACTCCCAGCGGCCTTGCGGCCTTCGTCGAGAATGCCCATCGCTTTCAGCTCTCGCGTCAGCAGGTCGCCAGCGGTGATTGGTTCAAGCTGCTTCTCCTGATTACGGATGATTGCGCCGTCCTTATCTTTGAACACAAGCCGCTTGCCGCCGTTGCCGTCTTCGATGTATTCGGGCGACATACCCTTGATTTTATCAACCGTCTGACGCATGATTGCCTCTGTCACCTGTTGCGGAAGGTCGCCTTTGACCTTCACACCGCCACGTGCCACCGCCAGCTCGTTGTCGATACGGATGCCAAGCAACTCTGCCTCATGCTCCGCTTTCGACTTGTCAAACGATGCTTTCAACTCGGTGTAGCTCTGCGTCACGCTGGCGAGGTCTTTCTTTGCCTGTGCCAGTTGCTTCGTCACCTGCTCGTCTGCACCACCCTCGGCGAGGGCTTTCTGCAACTTGTCGCGTTCCTTCGTCAGGTCGGCAACCTTCGCGTTCAAGCCGTCCACGCTGTTAGCCTTTGCAGCGAGTTCTTTGGCGGCTCTCTCCAAATAGAGGTAGGTCTTCTCGTCGCCGTTACGGGCGATGCCAGTCTCGCGTGCGATGGTTGCGTCTAACTGGTTGTAGACCTCACGGAAGCGATTACCGATAACCACTTCCTCGTCATTCTTCGACATTGCCACGATGGCTGTCTTCTGCTCGTCGGTGAGGGTGTTCAGCACCGCGTCACCACTCAACATCTCGTTCGTAATCATATCTACCCTTTGATTGATTTCTTCGTTGTGGTCTTTATCAGTCCCTCCGCTTTCAGTTCTGCGATGATTGCAGCCTTCATGGCCTCACGCTCTGCCGCCTTGCGCTGTTCCTCGGCCTTCTTGGCCTGTTCTGCGCGTTCTGCCGCACTCTTGGCGGCTTTCTCGGCTTGTCGCTTGTTCCACTCGGTCGGGTCGTGCAAGATGGTAAGATCGTAGCCCTGCTGACGCAAGACACGGCCTACCGTGTTCCACGTCTTCGGGTCGAACTTCTGAATGCGCGGCTTGCTCAGTCGCTTGCCTGTCTTCGGGTCGAACTGCTTGACCTCTAAGACGACATGATAGTCTCCTTGTTCCTTGTCAGGCACGATGTAGTTATCTGCCGTGACTTCGGTGATGGGAACGTCCTTTATTCCCTCGTTAAACTTCACTTTCATTGCTTGTTGTTGTTTTAGGTTTTTCCTCGCCAGCATAGGCAAGGAGCTGCTCGCGGATTGTCTCAATCTTACGCTCGAAGTCAGTATCCGCACCAAACTCCAACACGTTCAGGTTCTCACGCTCAAAGCGTCGCACATAGTCGGCGAAGTTCATCTTCAACAATAATTCCTCGCGTGTTATCAAACCCTTGTCATACATTGCGGCCACCTCGTCGCGTGACAAATGGATGTACGGTTCTAACTCGGTCAGGATGACCATACGCTGCTGCATGATGGGGTCGTTGCGGAACTCCGAGGCGATGATTTTCTGATGCAACGCGTCAAGCTCGCTCTCGCTGCTGCCAGTCTCCTTCGCCTTCGCATACCTCTCGCGCAACTCGTCCACGCTGAACAGGTAGAACTCCGTTCCGTAGCTTATCTGAGCCGACACAAACAGGCTACCATACCGCAGTCGGCAGATGGTCGAGTCCACCCACGTCTGCGCGGCCTCAAAGCCTTTCTTCACGCGTCCGAGGACGTTGGACTGACTCTCAAAATTCGCCTTTATCTGCTGCTCGTTCAACGCGTCGCGTGTCGTGATTTCCTCGTTTGTCCCGACAATCCCCGTTATGATGTTCGTGCGCAGACGGTCTTCTTCCTCGACGTTATAGTCAAGGCTGGAGCGGTCTACGGTGAGCATCTGAACGGGGTTGCGGAGGTCGGGCTGGCCTTCGATAGGCACAGGCACTTCGATGAAGCTGCCAGCACCCACAATCCTCTTATCTCCGCATTTCGGACACGGGCAAAGGCCGTTGTTGTCGTACAACCAATGGCCGTGACGGTCTTTCAGAAAACCGCCGTCGCAATAGTCGCCCGTCTCGTCGTTGTGGAAATCGCAGTTCTGCTCATACCCTGAATAGATGGGATAGCTCCCGTACATATCAAGGTAGCGTTTACTGATGGTATAGAACAAGAACCAGTCGAGGTTATCCAGCTGCTTCGTCACGGGAGATTTCTTGATGTCGGGCTGCTGCAACGACATTGGCTCATCCCAAAGGAAACGGGCAGGGCAATAGCCGAGGTCGTGAGTGTTATCCACTAACAACTCGCCTACGCTGTCGCCGTCCTTGCGGAAGACGCGGTATCGTTCATCATCAATCACGGCCACCCTGTCACCATCCTGTCGGAAGATGATGTAGCGCATCACTGGCGACTTATACTCGGTCTCGAAGGCTATCACGTCGCCGATGTTGAGGAAGTAGAAGTAAGGCCGTGGATAGCGGTCGCCTCTTTCCTGCTCGGCTGGCATATCCACCACCATGACGCTGTTGATAGCCGTCTGAAAGTGTTCCCACGCGTCCGTAGACCACACGTCAGGCTCGCCGATGACCTCATGGCGATACCACTCCCAATCGTCACGCTGCTCGGTCGTCGTGAACTGATATGAGAACACGGGGTCGCGCCCGTCGAAGATACGCGACAGCTTGTCGAAGCACACCGATGTCACCTCGTTTGTCTTCACGGGGAAGCGGAACAGCGACTTGAACACCTTGAACTTGTCGTGTGGTATGAGGTTTGAGACGAATGCAAGGAAATCGTCGAGAGCCTGCGAGACACCCGTCTGCCCACGCATCCATACGCCGCCGTTATCCTTCCTCCGCTGCGTCAGCGATGCCAGCGCAGGGGTGGATGGAACAGGCTGCACATGGAAGCGCAGACGGTTCTCATGCAAGATGGCGAGGCTGATGTCCTTACGCCTTCTCTGCTCGCGTATCTCCCTTCTTATGTCTTCTAACGATAGACCCATCCTTCAACTCATATTCACTGTCATTCGGGAACTCCCAACAACAATCCTTCATGCCCATGATGTTCTCCGCGTGTTCGACACTGAACTCACGGCTGACATGGGTGTCCGTGCTGACCAATGTCACCGTCATGCGCTTCTCCATCTCTTACAGGTCTAACGGGTTAAACGCTGGCTTAACGATGTCGAGGTCATCCGAGTAGTTGGGTGGGAACGACCAATTCAGCGCGTTGCTGTCGGGTGCTTCCAGCCCTCCGTGAGCCTTGTCGCCGATGAAGAGGGACGCAATGGGGATGGGGTAGCACACCGTGCCTTCCACAACACACTCAATGTTGCCGTTGTCGTCGAACAGGAACACGCCGAGGTTTCCAGCCTGTGCCTCGCATTGAAGCTCCTTCATTACCTTGATGACATCCTGCGGAATACCGCGCATCACCGACGTGAACGTGGACGGGTTGCGCCCGATGATAATCTCAACACCTCCGAGGGTCTCGTTGCCACCGCCGAATGTGATTGCGTCGCCAGCCTCACTTGTCGGTGCTTGGATGTAGGGTGAAATCACCACCTTCGTTGCATCCGTAGCAGACTTCGCGGAACTCCATGTGCTTTTGGCCGCGATGTCAGTCAGCGTGAACGAGTTCCTTGTGCCGTCCGCATCCTTCAGACGCTGGAAGGCAACCTTCTGAATCTGCCCGAAACTCTCAGCGCACGTCACGACAGGAATCGCCGTCAGTGAAGCGTTGGCAGGGCAAGTACAATTCAACATGATTTCTCGCTTTTTTAGGTTAATACTACATATAAAAGCCTTACCCTCTGGCTTAATCTCGGCTACAAAGATAAAGAATATTCTTTATATTGGTTTTATAATTGAGTATTTTTAACACAAAATACCGCCCACCCTTCGCGGATGAGCGGTGTGAAAACAAAAACCTTGAAAAAATCTAACCGAAAACATTTTTAAAAACCGCCTATCCTCACGGACGGACGGGGTATCGTACAATCAAACTGTTTAACTTAATATCAATTATGGTAATTAGCTGAAAAAAGAGTCATCCAAGAAACGGCGGTCTTCGCAGACGGCCGTGTGCAAGAAAAATCGTTTTAGAACAAATCTAACAAATCTAACGAATCTAACTAATCATCTATCAAACTAAAACTAAACATAATAAAAAAACTCGGTGCAAAGATACGGAAAAATCTTTATGCTTGCTTTATTTTTGACACGATTTAACGGTTTTCTCTTTGTCGGTCGTGGAATTATGAGTACCTTTGTCGGCAGATATATACACAATAATTGTTTCTTTCGCATAATACACGCCGCGAGGCATACATCTTTTAAAATGCAATTTTTAATATTCCTGTACTTTATTAAGATTTTGATTATTACCATTTTTTTGGCCGTGAGGCCGCTGTCATATTTGCATAATTTAAGGGAATTATCACTACCGCCAAGCGTGGCGGTTTTTTTGTGCCTATACGAAAAGACCGCCCACCCATCACGGGCAGACGGTCGAACAAAAAACACTAAATAAATCACACCATTATACTTCCTCACGGTTTCCTATGGCCATAAAACAACTCCTATAAAAAACACTTAATGAAAAGAATCTAAGCTGCTTATCAGTTCCTGCGCGTGATACCCCTTGCCTTCGGCATGATGTTCAGCTTCCTCAACGCCACATACCTGATGGCATCCACGCCGTGGTTGTTCCTGTCTTCGGGCTTGTTCGTCATGTTCCCCTCCCTGTCCTTGCTCCATGAGTAACGGCGGAAGTTATCGAGAATGCCGAGTGAACGTCGCGTTATGTGTATCTTGTATCTCCGTAGTATATCCAGCCCCACAACGATGCTGTCCTTGCCTTTTGCCGATGGTGTCACCCATAGTCCCTCACCTCTCAGCTCCGCTATACTCTTAGGCTCTGCGCAGTCGGCTATAATCTCATGCTCGCCCGTTACCCCTGCATCCTTCGCCTTCTTCGCCAACAACGGGTTCGTCAGTCCTGTGCTATACACCTCCTCGTCTATCCATAACTCGCCATGCGCCAGCACGACGTGTTCAAGTGCCGATGGGTCTTGACTAAAACCAAAGTCCAGCCCTCTGCACGACATCTTCCATTCCTCCATCGGTGGCAACTCGTCCACGATGTCCCAGTTCGTGAACACCAGCCCCTGCACCATTCCCGTATATCCACGGGCGTAGACCTTCCACAACTCCTTGTCGCTGATGTTCTCAATGCGGTCGTGTTCCTCCTCGGTGAGAAAACAGTTGCCGCGATGGTCGGATATGATGAGCTTCACGCCCTCGCGGCCAATGATTTCGTCATGCACCCAAAAACGTGCTGACGGGTTGTAATCAATCCAAATGCGCTTGCGTGTTCTGATGGCCAGTTGCCAGTATATGTCGTAGGTGATACCGTTCGCCTCGTTCACAAACAGGTAGTCTCGCTTTCCGCTCTTCGCGTCCTGCGCATTCGCATAGCTCTTGAACTCGATGATGCTCCCGTTTATCATCGTCATGGTGGACGTGCTGTCGTTGAACTTCACGAAACGCTGCATCCATTCGCTACCGCCTGTTATCGTCTTCATGTCGCGCAACGCACCCACTTTCAGGTTGGGCAGGTCTTGTCCTACCACCGTGCAGACGCTGCCCTTCTCCTTGATGGCGTGGTACAGCAGCACTTGTAGCACGGTGTACGTCTTCGCCGATGACGTGCCGCCCTGATTGACGAAGGTACGGTATCCCTCGTCGGTGTTCGCCATGAACAGCTCTGCGATGGCCTTAAACACCGTTTCTCCTGCGTTCTGCTGCGTTGTATTCATTCAGACGTGTAATTTATCATCCGCTGCGTTTTATGCGCTTAGACGGGCTTTAAATGCGTTTTTGGCTTATTTTCTCCTTAAATCGTCTCTGCCGCGTTCTTTTTGCTCTTGTTGGTACTTTATCCACCCCACATATAAAACGCGCTTAGACGCGCTTAAAATGCGTCTGACAGGCTTTCTCTGATAATAGCACCTTCCTGTCGGTGACATACGGACATTCCGCGAGGGTCGGCTGGCGGTCGTGGACGGTCAGCGTGTGGAAATCGTGGATGGGTCTCGCGTGGATGCACTCACGGCAATAATGACGGGATTGTTCCTCGGCCTTGCGTCTCATATCCTTCCCTCCTTCTTCAACGTGTCGATGACGTCGTTTGTCCCGTGGATGTATGACGTGATGCTCACCTCTCGGATGATTTCTTGCATCTGATGGTCAAGGTTGAACGTGTCGGCAATACGCGCACGCCACATTGCAAGGCTCTCGTCTTCTCTTATCTTTGGGATTTTCATCTTATCTCGCTCTCGTCGTTCACAGGCTCGATGCCCGTGTGTATGAGGTTGATGGTTATCTCGGTGGCTATGTTGCCCGTGACCTTCGTCTCGTCCACGGGTTTCTCGCCCGTGATGTCGCGTATTGCGTTGAATGCCGCCACGTCACCCTTGCCTGCTTTGTTGTACAATGCCACGACGGGCTGCATCTTGCGCGTCATGAGGTCTTCGGGGATGTCCAGCTCCTTCAT
>Ga0247608_10001005_pt1 | contig 41748 bp, 33 predicted proteins | sample 176DNAGHGlowgp2_FD_193490 | JGI IMG/M metagenome (GOLD analysis project Ga0247608, IMG submission 193490) | Sheep rumen microbial communities from Palmerston North, Manawatu-Wanganui, New Zealand - 1766 DNA GHGlow gp2 | ecosystem: Host-associated > Mammals > Digestive system > Stomach > Rumen ...
ATCGGTATTTTTACATCGGCAATCACAAAAAATCAGATTGTTGCCTTTTTTGCCGGAATTGCAATTTGTCTTGCCCTCACTCTGGTAGACTTCCTTCTGGTATTTTTGCCGTCAGGACTTTCTGCCGTCCTCGGCTTCCTTTCTGCGAAAACACATTTTACTTCAATTTCGCGCGGAATTATTGATACAAGGGATTTTATTTATTTCATTTCCCTTACAGCGCTCTTCTTTGCCGGCACAGTTCGTGTGCAGCAGAAGGCAAAAAACTAAGGGGGAGGAAAGATGAAAAAGTTATTACAGTGGCTTAAAAGCCCAAAATCAGATTTTGTATTATTTGTAATTTTTCTTGTGCTTTTGAACATTGTGGGACACAGAGCTTTTGTTCGCTTTGATCTTACAGCTCCAAAATCTTATTCTCTTTCAAAGGCAAGTAAGACTGTAGTAAAGAATCTGGACACACCACTTTCTGTTCGTGTATTCTTCAGCGATGGCCTTCCTTCTACATATGCAAATGTTTATCAGTATGTAAAGGATATTCTTGTTGAATACAAGGGTGCGGCAAACAAAAACTTCTCGGTTTCTTATATGGATATGTCTAAGCCTGAGAACGAAGAGCTTGCCCGCGATCTTGGTATTCAGCAGGTACAGATTCAGGAAATCAAAAATAACGAGGTTGGTCTTAAGCAGGCTTACATGGGAGTAGCAATTGCTTACGGTGATAATATTGAAATTATGAATCCGGTTCAGACCTCAGACGGTTTTGAATTTAATCTTACTTCAAGAATCTCAAAAATGATTTCCATGGCAGACAGCCTTGCCGGTCTTGGAAAGAACGAAAAAATCTCCCTTACCCTTTACCTCAGCGAAGATCTTAAAAATCTGGGAATAAGCGGGGCAGAGGAAGCAGAAGGAATTATCCGTTCTGCTTATAACGTAATCAACCGCCAGAATCTTGACCGCATAGACTACAAGGTTGTAAGCCCTTCTACAGAAGAAGCCGATGCACTTTCTGCAAAATACGGTATTCAGAATATTTCCTATACAGAGCGTGGAGTTCAGAAAAAAGCTTCGGTTGGACTTATCCTCGAGCACGGCGAAAAGTTTTATGCCCTGCCTCTTGCAGTTCAGCGTTCTTTCTTCGGTTATGCGCTCAGCGGACTTGATGATGTTGAAACAACTTTGAACGAAGGCCTTCACAGCCTCTTCTCAAATACAAAAAAAATCGGCTATATCACAGGTCATGGAGAGGTAGACCACACTGCAGAAGATCAGGCTGCAAATTTTGAAAAGCTGATTTCTGCTTCTTATGAGCTCAAGGATATTGATTTGAACTCAGAAGATATTCCTGCCGGAATGAACTCTATTATCATAAATGGACCAAAGCAGGACTTTACAGAAGAAGAACTTTACAAAATCGACCAGTTCCTTTTGCGTGGCGGCGACCTTATGATTTTCATTGATGGTACAGTTGATGATGGTAAAAATCAGATGTACGGACTTGGAAACTATGTTGCAAATAATAACAACCTTGACCGCCTTCTTGCAAAATACGGAATTGAGCACAGCAAGAATATGATTATGGATAAGAACTGTATTACTGATATGAATGCACAGTACGGCGAGCTTCATTACTGGTGGGTTCCAACCCTTCACAAAAAGCAGCTTGCTAAGAAAAACATAATCACAAATAACCTGGGCTATGTTTATATGCTGCAGTCTTCTTCTCTGGACCCTGCAGATGCCCTTGAAAACAAAAATCTTAAGGTAACAGAGCTTGCTAAATCTTCGGAAGAGGCCTGGGCAATGGAAGATGGAATTACACTTCATCCTCTTTATCTTGAAGCCCCTGAAGATGCTTCAAGCCTCAAGCAGTTTGACCTTGCCCTTCTTCTTGAAGGTAAGTTTGATTCTGCCTTTGACGAAGTTCCGGAAGGAATTAACAGAGCTGCAGAAAATGCTGAAAAATCTGAAAATGCAGAAGGTCCGGAGGCTGCTTCGCTTGTAACTTCAAACTTTGTTAAATCCAGCGTACTGCCTGGCAAGCTTTTTGTTGCAGGTTCTTCAATGATTACTACAAGACAGGTAATTGATGAAAACGGAAACAGCCCTGTAGCAATCTTCCTGATGAATGTTCTTGATTATATGAACGGTAACGAAGACCTGTGTACAATGCGTACAAAGAGCCTTTCTGTAAACAATCTTACAATCAAGTCAAAAACAGGCGCAAACTTCTGGAAGCTTTTCAACTCCTTTGGTATTGCGATTTTTGTTGTAATTGCCGGTTTGATTATCTGGAGATTACGAAGCATCCGCCGTCATGCAATCAACAAAAAGTATAATCCGGATGATACCAGAACAATTACAAAATAGGCGGGAGGAAAAAAGATTATGAAGACAAGAAAATTAGTTTTAATAATTGCCGATGTGCTTCTGCTTGCTGTCTGCATTATTCAGCTGGCACTTGGCGCTCGCGATACAACAAAATATTTTACTCTTAAAGATAAACCGGACTCTCTTGAAATTGTAACTCCGGCCGAAACAATCAGTCTTGTGAAAGAGGGAGACGACTGGGTAATTGGCCAGAAAAAATATCCGGCAAGCCTTTCAGTTGTTGATTCTTATATTGATGCAATTTCAAATATCCGTGCCCTTGATAAGGTTGGCAGCACTTCCAGCGATGCTGTTGCAGACCGCTACGAGCTTGTTGATGGAAAGAAAACTGTTGTTACTGCAAAGCTTGGCGACAAGGTTTTGAGAACACTTGTAATTGGTAAGACCGCAGTTTCTTCTTCTCAGTGCTATGCTACTGTAGACGACGGAAAAGATATCTATCTTATTTCAGGCGGAATCAACGATACTTTTGATACCAGTGTTTCTGCAGCCCGTACAACAATTGTTTTGAATCTTGAATCATCTGATATTACAAACGTTTCTGTAACAGACTGGCTGGAAAATAAAACCTGGTCTGTTTCCCGCATGGGCTCTGGTGATGATCTTGCCTGGAACGTGAGCGGCGACGGTGCCGGAGAAGGTTATGAGCTTGATTCCGGTAAGGCTGCAAACTGGCTTAATTCCTTTGCTTCACTTTCTACCCGCGACTGGTATGGAGAAGATGAAGTTCTTGAAGGACCAAAAGCAATTTCTGCAAAAATCACCTGTGCTTATAAAGATATAACTGTAGATTTCTATGCTCTTCCTAAAAGAAATGAACAGGATCTTCAGCAGTATTACGGAGTTTGCAGTGAAACACCTTACCGCTTTAAGGTTACCGAAAGCACAGCAAAGCAGTATCTTAAAACTCTGGAAGAGCTTGCAAAATGATTAAACTCGTAGCCTTTTTAGGAAATTACGGTAAGGAATACGAAAAGACCCGTCACAATGTAAGCTGGTATTTTGAAGATTCCCTGCCATTTGCAAACCGCCTCTCCTGGCAGAGTAAGTTCAAGGGGGAGATAGCTTCGTTGACTCCCCAGGAGCTTTCCCAGTGGGCCTGCGACACAAAAATCTGCTCAAAAAAAGACGGCTCTCCGGTCCTTGTGCCGGAGGAGGCACCTGCCCACATATACTTCCTCAAGCCAATGACCTACATGAACCTGAGCGGCGACTCCATCATAGAGGTTGCAAACTTTTACAAGATTCAGCCTTCCGAGATTATGGTAGTTCACGATGAGCTCGAACTGGCTCCGGGCTTTGTAAGCCTCAAATGGAGCGGCGGCCTTGGCGGCCACAACGGCCTTCGTTCCACAAAAGCAGTCCTCGGCACCCCTGACTTCTGGCGCCTGCGCTTTGGCATAGGCCGCCCCGACAACGACAAAATTTCCGTAGCAGACTACGTCCTCAGCCGCTTTACCCCAGAACAGCAGGAACTCATGCAAAACGTCTTCAGCCAGACAAACCTCCTGCTGGTAAAACTCCTTTTATCGAAAAAGCCAGAAGATCTCATCCAGTCCTGGGGAAAAAAGAAACTCATTTAATTGTATTTTTTATAGGGTATTTAATCTTTTAAGTGTCAATATTTAATTCTTAAAGTGTTTAAATTATATTCAGCCGCGAGGCGAAAAACCTGGCCCAAAACATCATCCCGTTTTGGGCCAGGTTTTATCGCCGGAAGGCGAATATAATTTAATATGGTAAGGTGTTGGAAAATATTGACACTATAAATGTATTTCTGTATTATGCACTTAATACAATAATACGTAAAATACAATAAAAGGAGTTTATAATGGCCGTAGTTAGCTTAAAAGACGTGCACAAGTTCTATCCGCTTGGTAAAGAAAGGATAGAAGCCGTTCGTGGAGTTTCCTTTGATATAGAAAAGGGAGAGTTTGCAGCAGTTTCAGGACCATCTGGATCAGGAAAGTCAACAATCTTAAATATGATTGGTCTTATCGACCTCCCATCAAGTGGTTCAATTGTGATTGGAGATACAGACGTTTACGATGGAGTAGACCTCGCAGACGCAGAAACAGTAAATACCCGCTGGTCATCTGCCGGCCCGGATAAAAAAGACGGCAAACGCAAAAAGGTTCGCCTTGCAATTCCTTCAAAGCTGGACCGCAGAATTACAGCCCTCCGCCGTTCACACCTTGGTTTTATTTTCCAGACCTTCAACCTTATTCCGGTTTTGAACGTTTATGAAAATATCGAATTCCCTCTTCTTCTTGAATCAAAAGATAAAAACTCAAAGAGCCCTGTAGATGATTTTACAAAGGCCCAGAAGGAAGAGTGGATCAACTTCCTTATCGAAAAAGTAGGTCTTACAGACTGGAAGACCCACAAGGCAAACGAGCTTTCCGGCGGACAGCGCCAGCGTGTTGCAATTGCCCGCGCTCTTGTAACAAAGGCTCCTGTAATTCTTGCTGATGAACCTACAGCCAACCTGGACTCTAAAAACTCAGAGCAGATTCTTAAACTTATGAAGTCTCTCAATAAAGATCCTGAACTTCAGACAACCTTTATCTTCTCAACACATGACTCTCGAATTGTAGACATGTGTGATCACGTAGTTCACATTCTCGACGGACAGGTTACCAACGACGAACACAAAGAGGGTTCAGACGTTTACAAGATCTAGCAAATGTGTCATTCCCGTGCTTGACACGGGAATCTAGACATTACTGTTAAGCCTAGATTGTCGGGTCAAGCCCGACAATGACAAGCTACTTAGGAGTTTATTAATGAAAGACATAATCAAACTAGCTCTGCGCAACCTCAAGGAACACAAGTCTAAAACTCTCATTATTTCTATGTTCGTCCTCTTTGGCGTAGCAATTGTAATAATGGGAAACTCCTTCCTTGAATCGGTAAACCGCGGACTCGAAAAAGACTTCAGGGCAAATGTAACCGGCGACCTTGCAATTTCGGTTATCCCTGAAAAAGGTACAACAATAGATGTTTTCGGTGTAAACAGCACAAATATCACCGGTGAGATTCCACAGATTCCGGCTCTTACAGATCTGGAAAAAATTGAAAAGATTCTTGCCGAAACAGACGGAATTAAAAAGCAGTCAAAACTTATTTCTGCTCAGGTAATTCTTTCTAAAGATGCAGAAATTGATTTTTCAGTTTTGCAGGATGATGATAAGGACATTGGAATTATGGACCTTCCTATTTCAATGCTTTTTGCCGGCGAAACAGGAAGCTTCTGGGAACTCTTCCCAGATTTGAAAATGGTAGAAGGTCATTATCCGACACCGGGTACAAACGAAATTATCGTAGATACCCGCGTTATCGAAGGCTTTGTAAAAACCTGGGATAAGACTCTTGAAGTAGGTGATGAAGTTCTTATGGCAAGCATGGGCGGAGTTATTCGTGAAGCAAAGGTTGTTGGAATCTTTAAGCCTGCCAACGAATATTCTGCAATGTTCCAGAGCGTATACTGCGAGCCGGGACTTGCCCGTTCTTTTGCAGAACTTACTTATGCAAACTCCTTCAGTCAGGAACTGCCGGATTCTGTAGATCTTTCAATTTCTGAACTGACAGAAGACGACTTCTTTGGCGGCGATGATGATATGTTTGGTGATATCGAAGATGATACAAGCATTCTCGGCAGCACTGCAGACTTCGACAGCATCCTTGGTGATACAAGCCTTCGCGATGAGCTTAATAAAACTGATGACGGAGCCTGGCAGTTTGTTCTTGCAAAGCTGGACAATCCTCACGCAGACAAAAAACTTGTAGCAGCCCTCAATAAGCGATTTAAGGAAGAAGGCGTAAACGCTCTTGCAATGGACTGGAAAAAGGCCGCTTATTCTTATTCAGGAACAGTTGAAGGAATCGGCTTTATCTTCAACCTCCTTATCATAATTCTTGCGATTGTAGTATTCATCATCATCATGAATACAATGGTAGTTTCTGTAATTGAGCGAACAAGCGAAATTGGAACAATGCGTGCAATTGGTGCAGAAAAGAAGTTTGTAAAGAAGCTCTTCTATTCAGAGGCCGTAATTCTTACTAGTCTTTCTGCTCTTGCAGGAATCGTCTTTGCCTTTATCTGCATGTTGATTTTCAATTCCTTCAACATTGCAATAACCAACTCAATTGCAAAAATGATTCTTGGCGGCGGACTCCTTCACTTCAGCCCGACTCCAAAAATCATAATAACAACAATTGTGGTAGCGCTTGTTGGATCTGTTATCAGTAACAGATACCCTGTAAAGTCTGCGCTCAGAATTACGCCGATTAAGGCACTTAGTAAGGAGTAACTAACATGAAAACAGTATCATTAGCACTTAGAAACCTTACACGAAATAAAAGACGTAATGCCATTCTTGCAGTTGCAATTGCTTTCGGCTTCTTTGTAGTTACAGCAATTGATGGCCTCACAAGCGGAATGGTTGGCAATCTCGAAAATCAGATTACTCAGCTGGTCGGCGGTAACGTAGTTGTACAGGGACTTGAATGGCTTAATCCTGATTCCCCTGGTGGAAAGGTAAAGCTTGTAAACATTGTTCGTGACAGAGAGTATGTTAAGAACATTGTAGACGAGCTTGATATCAAATATGATTATTATTCCTGCTTTACAATGTCCAGCGGAACAGTAATCTTCAACGGAAAAAAATCAGCTATTCAACTTTATGGCCGTGACTTAAACGAAAAGCTTTTGCGCGAGTCCTTCCAGTTTACAAGCGGTGGAATAGATGAAAATCTTCCGAACGGTTTGATTATCAGCGACAAGATTGCAGAGTCTTTGAACCTTCAGGTTGGCGATGAAATCATCTATTCAACTTATACAGTTTATGGACAGAACACCTTTGCCGACATGACAATTACCGGAATCATAAAGTCAAACAGCTTTATGAACTCAATGCAGGCTTATGCTGATATCGAAGATGTAAACACAATCATCGAAATGCCGGAAGGCGGATACTCAATGTTCTCAGTTTATCTGCGTGATAAAAATCAGCAGACAAAGGCTGCAAATATGATAGAAGCAAGAATCCGTCAGGACAGCGAAAAGAATCCTGAGATAAATGTAACGAGCCGTGCTCTTGCTATGAAAACTCATCCGACAAATGTTGGAAAGGGAATCGAAAAGCAGGTAGATCCTAAAAAGCCGGAAAACGAATGGAAGGGCGTAAAATACGGAGTTGAAACTTTGTATGATGAAATCCCTCAGATTAAAACCGTGTTGAACATAGTTCATATCATTACAACTGTAATTCTTATTGTAATTCTTTTGATTGTAATGGTAGGCGTGTCTAACACATACCGCATGGTTTTGTATGAACGTATCCGCGAGATTGGAACAATGCGTGCCCTTGGAATGACAGGTAAAGATACCCGCAAGGTATTTACAAATGAAGCCGTAATTCTTTGTGTAATAGGCGCACTTGCCGGTCTGGTTTTTGCCGCAATCGTAATGATGTTTGTTCATCTTATTCCGATTGATAACGAAGCGCTTTCTTTCTTCCTTAAGAAGGGCCACTTCACATTTAAGATGTCTGTATTCTCAATTATAATTCAGTATATAATTCTGATTGTACTTACATCATGGGCAGTAAGAGGAAGTGCAAAGCAGGCAGCCCGCATGAGTCCTGCCGAAGCGCTGCGAACTGTAAAATAAGCCTAAAAGGCGGTGATTGAGTAGACCGAAGGTCGTATCGAAATCACATATAAACCGTCATCCCGAATAAACCGTCATCCCGAACTTGTTTCGGGAACTATAAAAAAGGAGTTCTAAAAATGAAAAAAATACTTACAATTCTGGCAGCAGCCGTACTCATCACCACTGCCGCCACCGCACAGGTTTCTGCCGACGTTGCAGAAAAGTGCTTTAAGATTATGGATGAAAGCCGCGAGGTTCAGGCTTACCACGGAGACTATTCAGCAACAATTTCTCTTGTTGTAGAAAAGCCTGGTAAGCCAAAAGAAAATCTTCAGTATAAGATTTTTGAACGCACAGACGGAAAACTTATGACAATCGTTCAGCTTTTCCCGGAAGCAGATAAAGGAAAAGGTTATCTTCGTAACGATGATAATATCTGGTCTTATGATCCTATCAGCCGTAAGTTTACTCATACTTCAATTAAAGAAGCACTCGGCGATTCAGATGTAAAGCTTGATGATATCGAACAGAACGATAAATACTGGCGTGAAAATTATGATGTTTTTTCTTACGAGGAAGGAACTCTTGGTAAGTATCCTGTAGACATCATCGTTCTCACTGCAAAAACAAAAGAGCCTTCTTATGCAAAAACAAAGTTTTATCTGCGCAAGGATATTCCTCTTGTTCTTAAGCAGGAAGATTTTTCCGGTTCAGACCGCCTTATGCGTACAACTCTTGTTCCAAAGTGGTCAAAGGTTGTAGTTCGCGGAAAGACAGGTTATGTAGCAACTCAGGCAATCCTGCGCGACGAGCTCAACAAGGGTGAGCAGACTCAGCAGGTAATTTCAGATCTTACCTTCGACTCTCTGCCAGATAAGATTTTCACAAAAGCATATCTGGAAGGTTTGAACTAGCCGCATGTCATCCCGAACTTGTTTCGGGATCTAACTTGTCATCCTCGGGCTTGACCCGGGGATCTAATAAGGACATTAATTATGAAAAAAACACTTACAATATTATTTCTTTCAATCTTCACCTTCTCTCTCTTCTCCCAGTCCGACGACGACCTCTTCGGCGGCGATGATGATTTTTTTACAGACGACAGCATTGTAGAAGTGCCTGATGTATCTGCAAAAAACGACCTCAGCAAAGGTGTAATTTTTGATTCCGGTTCAATCAAGGTTGGCGGCAGCCTTACTGCAGGCCTTACAACAAATACAGTTTTGTATTCTCCGGAAGAGAATGATTTCGGCGAAAATCTCAAAAACACAAAGCTCACTCCGGACCTCAGCGCCCTGCTTAGTGTAGATGCCCGCCCTACAGAGACTCTCCGTATTTATACAAAGTTCGGACTGGCTTATCCCTTTGTAAATAAAGCTTACTCAGTCACTTATCAGACAGGTGCTGGTCAAATGCCATCCTTTAATACAACAACAACCCTTACCGACTGGTTCAAGCTCAAGGAACTTTTTACAGACTTCTCAATCAAAGATACAGCTTTCTTCCGTTTTGGTATTCATACTGTTACCTGGGGTGCAGGCTACTTCTTCAGCCCTGTATCAGATATGATTAACACAAGCTCAATTGATCCTGAAAATCCGGAGAAGCAGGTTGATGGTGCTTTGAATCTCCGCACTCAGATTGTTTTCCCTGGCAGTCAGAACTGCCTCTGGTTTTATGTAATTCCTTCAACTGATTTTACAAATCAGACAGCAGAAACTTATGCCCGCGATACAGCCTTTGCCGGAAAAGCTGATATTCTTATAGGCAACTGGGAGCTTGGTCTTGGTGGCCTCTTTAAATATCAGAATGCTCCAAAGGTAATGCTTACTGCAACAGGTAGCCTTAAGAAAGTCAGCTTCTTTGGTGAACTTGTATACAGCTATGGTGCAGCAAAAGAATGGGCTGAAAATACAGACTGGGATGATAAAACAAACATCATTCAGGCAACAGCCGGTTTGAGCTACTACTGGAAGGATCCTATGATAACGCTTGCTGCTCAGTATTATTTCAATGGAAATGATAAGGATCTTGAATCTCACCTTATTGGTGGGCATAACCTTGCAGCAATGGTTAATTTTGGTAAGATTCTGGGAAACAAAGATTTTACAGCAAGTCTATTTGCAATGGCAAACTTTGGACGTGAAGAATATGATGATATGGAAATTGCAGCATTCAAGATGATGGGGGCATCTGACTCTGATCTTTCAAAGATTTCAGGTTCATCACTTATGTCAACTGCAATGATTTACTATTCACCAATCAACGATTTAAAGTTTGGAATGGGACCTGTTCTCACTTTCAAAACTTTTGATGAAAAACCAACCCTTGCTATGAAGCTCACCGCAACCCTGGGCGGTGGCAAGTTCTAAAAAGAAATGGATTGCTTCGCCTGCGGCTCGCAATGACCTTGTCTTGCGTCATTGCGAGGAGCGCAGCGACGTGGCAATCCAATTATTTTATTTGTTTTATTCCCGTTTTTGCCTTATAATTAGATATTGGAAAAAGTTATTTTTAGGAGAACCACTATGAATGTACATAACTTAATGGAAGATGTAGTAATTAAGGCTGTAAACACACTTTACGACAGAGTAAAAGGTGAAAATGTAACCTGGCTTACCTGTGATTGTGAAAACTGCCGGCTTGATACAGTAAGTTATGTACTCAACCGTATTCCTCCTAAATATGTTGTTTCTGGCCGTGGAGTAACACACAATGCCGAATATCTTGCAAGCGCACAGCTGCAGGCAGACATTGATTCGCTTTCTCTCGAAGGAATGCGTACAGTAAGCTCTACAAAACGTCCTTTTCATTCAGAAAACCGTGCAGATTGTGAAATTCAGTCAGATGGAGCACAGTCAAAACCTGCATTCAATTTCTTTACATTTACTGGTGTTGTTCTCGACGGAAATACCTTTGAGCCGGTTACATCAGCTAAAATCACTTTAAAGATTGACGGAAAACTTGCAGAAATGGTAGATAAAACCTGGTCTAACCCATACACCCTGGTTCCTAGTACAAAGGGCGTTTATTCATTCTGGGTAAAATCTATTCCTGCAAACGAAAGCGGCGAACGTGCATATTTCAACTTCAGTATCGAAATTGAAGCAGAAGGTTATTCTGAATCGGTATATCATTTTGAAGTTCCAATCATGAGTGAAGATAAAATCCGCGATACCCTGGATTCAACCTATACACTCAAGATTAAAGACCTCGTTATCTTTAAGAAATAGATTGTTTCGCCTGCGGCTCGCAATGACGTCATTGCGAGGAGCGTAGCGACGTGGCAATCCAATTAAATTAGAGATTCATACTACAAAATAATAGAAAATTAATTGTTTTTTTCTCGATTGCATAGTACAATCTAGTAAAACGTTTAACCCAAAAAAATACAGGAAAGGACTTTATATGGACTCAATTATTGTTAATGCAGACCTCGACGGCAGCAAAATCAGCCGCGACATTTATGGTCATTTCAGCGAGCATCTTGGCCGCTGTATCTATGGCGGATTCTGGGTTGGAAAAGATTCAGATATTCCTAACATCAACGGCTACCGCAAGGATGTTGTAGAAGCTTTTAAAGAGCTTGAGATCCCTAACCTGCGCTGGCCGGGCGGATGCTTTGCAGATGAATATCACTGGCGTGATGGAGTTGGTCCATACGAAACACGCAAGCGCATGATTAATACTCACTGGGGTGGAGTAGTTGAAGATAACAGCTTTGGTACAAACGAATTCTTCGGTCTTTGTGAACTCCTTGGCTGTAAGCCTTATGTAAACGGAAATGTTGGAAGCGGTTCTGTTCAGGAAATGTCTGAATGGGTTGAATATATTACCTTTGGCGGTGAGTCTCCAATGAGCAAGATGCGCGAAGCTAACGGCCACAAAAAGCCATGGAAGCTTCCTCTTTTCTGTGTCGGCAACGAAAACTGGGGCTGCGGCGGAAACATGAAGCCTGAATATTATGCAGACCTTTACCGCCGCTATCAGACTTATGTTCGCCAGTATGGTAAGGATAAGATTTTCAAGATTGCCTGCGGTCCTAACGCTGCTGATTTCAACTGGACAGAAGTTCTTATGCGAGAGGCAGCTCCTCTTATGGACGGTCTTTCACTCCATTATTACACAGTTGAACCGGACTGGAACGGACGTAAGCCAGCCTGCGATTTTACAGAAAAAGACTGGTACCTCACAATGAGCAAAGCAGGCTTTATGGAAACTCTCGTACGCCGCCACGACGAAATCATGACAAAGTACGATCCTGATAAGCGTGTAGCCCTCGTAGTTGATGAGTGGGGAACCTGGTTCGCTGTAGAAAAGGGAACAAACCCTGGCTTCCTCTATCAGCAGTCTACAATCCGCGACGCTCTTGTTGCCGGAATCACTTTGAACATCTTCAATAATCACAGCGACCGTGTTCGTGTTGCAAATATTGCTCAGGCTGTAAACGTACTTCAGTCTCCTGTTCTTACAGAAGGCCCTAAGATGGTTAAGACACCAACCTGGTACGTATTCCACATGTACAAGCCACACATGGATGCAACAATGCTTACAAGCCGCGTAGCTTCAAATCAGATTGGACCAAAGGATGCCCGTGTAGATTCAGTTACAGCTTCTGCTTCTCACAAGAAGAATGTATACACTGTAACTCTTACAAACGCAGAACTTACTGGAAAGAAAGAAATTAATATTACACTTGCAGGTCTTAAAGGCAAAATTAAAGATGCAAAGGCTACAATTCTTACTTCTAAAGATATGCACCTTTGCAATACTTTTGCTAAACCAAACGAGCTCAAGGAAAAAGCTCTTGAGGTTAAGCTTTCGGGTGCAAATGAAATGTTCATTACTGTACCTGCAATGAGCGTTGTAACAGTTAGTGTGACTGCTTAATAGACAATGTGCGGTGGTTGAGTGATGCGAAGCATCGTATCGAAACCACTGCACTGTGGACTTCTTATGAAAGACCCTTGCCCAGTTTGCGACAATATGGAACATCTTTCCGCAATGGATATGACACCGGAGCTTGTAGCCGAAATGGCCTCCGCCGAGCCCGTCGCCGACTATGCGGGAGACGAGCTTGTCGCAAAAAGACTTGAAATCTGCGGGACCTGCTCCAGGCTTATTGGCGGCATGACCTGCAGAGACTGCGGCTGCTTCGTGCAGTTCCGCGTTCGACACAAAACTGCAGCCTGTATTAATGGAAAATGGTAATGCGGTGGTTTCGATACGGCTTCTGACGAAGCCTACTCAACCACCAGTAAAGTACGGTGGTTGAGTAGCCCGAAGGGCGTATCGAAACCACCGCAAAGGAGAACTCTATGAATAAAAATGAAGTGGCACCGGTGCCCCCAATGGGCTGGAACAGCTACGACTACTACAACACAATGGTAAACGAAGAGCAGGTTCGCGCAAATGCCGAGTATATGGCCGCCAACCTCAAGCAGTACGGCTGGGAATATGTAGTAATTGATATTCAGTGGTCAGATCCGGATGCAGGTCTTCGTAACGGCGAAAATATCCAGTACATTCCCTTCAGCCGTTTTTGCATAGACGAGTTTTCCCGCCAGATTCCGGCTCCCAACCGTTTTCCAAGCAGCGAAGGCGGCAAAGGCTTTAAGCCTCTTGCAGATTATATTCATTCGCTGGGTCTCAAGTTCGGAATCCACATTATGCGTGGTATTCCGCGTTTTGCCTGCCACGACCATCTTCCAATTAAAACTCATGACGGCAGCCCTGTGACTGCAGACCTGGTTGCAAATCCCTATTCAGTAAGCCGCTGGAATGCAGATATGTATGGAGTGGACGCAAACCGCCCTTATGCCCAGGATTATTATGATTCAATTTTTGAGCTTTATGCCCAGTGGGGAGTAGATTACGTAAAGGTAGATGATATCTGCAACACAAATATGTACCCTCATAATCCATATTCTGCAGAAAAAGAAATTGAAATGATGGCTAAAGCAATTGAAAACAGCGGGCGCGGTATGGTGCTATCTTTGAGCCCGGGGCCTGCTGTAATTGAAAAAGCCCATCACTACGAGACTTTTGCAAATATGTGGCGCATTACAGATGATTTCTGGGATGACTGGAAGCTTTTGAAAGCCATGTTCGAGCGCTGCGAGGTCTGGCAAAAGCACACCGGAGACGGAAACTGGCCGGACTGCGACATGCTGCCAATGAACCGCTTAGGCTGGGGCTGGGCCGCACCGGGAACGCCGGAAAAAAAGCGGGGCTGGAAGTGCAAGTTTACAAAAGAAGAAACCCGCACCATGATTACCCTCTGGTGTATTTTCCGCGCTCCACTTATGATTGGAACCGACTTGCCACAGCTGGATAAGTTCAATCTGGGCCTGCTTACAAACGAAGAAATTCTTGCTATGGACAAGTGTCCTAATCAGGCAGAGCAGCTGAGCAAGACTAGCCGCGAAGATGTAGTTGTATGGCGCAATATAACTGATGATGGACACGCCTACTATGCCTACTTCAACCTGAGCGAAGAACCTCAGACCGTAAAAATGAACTCAGAAAACGGCAAAATCCGCGACATATGGGCAAAAAAAGACCTGAAGGAGTCTATAACCTTCACTTTGGATCCTCATGCTTGTAAAGCCTTTAAGGTATAATAGATTGCCACGTCGCTACGCTCCTCGCAATGACGTCATTGCGAGCCCGAAGGGCGTGGCAATCCATAAAATATCAATTGAAAATTTGACGGGTCTACAGTATATTATAAAGTATGAATTATAAATCAATTTATACCAGCCCTCGCTTTGACGACGAGGAAGACGAAAAAAAGCAGAAAATGCCGGATCCTTTTTCGGACAGATTCCTTAAAACAAGACAGATTGTCCTTACCGGCGAAGTAAACAAAGAACTTGCAGATGCAATTGCAAAACAGCTTCTTATTCTTGATGCAGAAGACTCAAAATCTCCAATTTACATGTATATTGACTCTCCTGGTGGCGATGTAGATGCAGGTTTTGCTATTTATGATGTAATCCGCTTTGTAAAAGCTCCTGTTTATCTTATTGGAATGGGCCTTATAGCTTCAGCTGCAACCCTTATTCTTATTGCAGTTCCAAAAGAGCGTAGAATCGGCCTTCCAAACAGCCGCTATCTTATCCATCAGCCTCTTGGTCAGATGCGTGGTGTTGCAACTGATATTGAGATTTATGCAAAGGATATGGAAAAAATCCGTGCAAAGTTGAATAAACTCATTGCAGAAGCTACAGGTACACCGCTTGAGCAGGTTACAAAGGATACAGACCGCGACTACTGGCTCGATGCAGATGAAGCTGTAAAATACGGCCTTATCAGCAAGATTGTTTCAAAACGCGAGGAGCTTCCTGCTAAATAATTTATGCAATTCCAACTGACCGATTCGCTTATAGACGACATAATCTCCGCCATGGAAAATCAGGATGTAGAATACGCCGTCGACGCCGAAGAAGGTCAGTTAGTTATTTCTGATTCAGACGGACATATACCGGATGATGAAAGATATTATATTTTACCTGAATGGGGGCCTTCAGACGGTTTTGAGCTGCGCGAAGAGTTTGTGAATAATCTTCACTCGCCGTTAGCCCGAGAAGAATTGCAGAGTGCAATGCATTCAGGAAGGGGGGTATTTAAGAATTTTAGAAATGTTTTAAAAAGTTACCCGGAAGTTGATAAACGATGGCATATATATAAGCACAGATTTATGTCGGCACGTATCAACGAATGGTATAATTCCCTGCGAGAAATATGGGGATTGGAAAAATTAGATCAGTTGCCGGAATCTGATGAATCTTTAGTGCACGATGATTTTTCATTTAAGGAATATGATCCAGCTGCTGACAGGAAAACAATCCTTTTAAATATTACTGCGGGTGCGTGCGAAGATGAAAGCCTGCCGCCAGAAGTGAATGAAGCGTTTTACGGATTATGGAAAGCCAGTTTTGAAGGAGCTTCCGAAAAAAAACAAACCGGTTATATTTGCTTCAGTCTTTCAGATGAGTTTGCAGGTTGTATTACAACATCGCCGCTTTTACAGAATCAGGAAAAGATTAATGTAATTACAAGTCTTTTTGTTCCTGAACAGTTCCGTGGACTTGGAATAGGTACAGAACTTATTGAAATGTGTATAACCAGCCTTCAGAACTGTGGAAAAAAATGGGTTTTAGTCCCGAATCTTTTTGCACCGGATATTTTACAGCCGTTATTAACACGTACAGGCTTTAGAAAAATTTATTCCGGTTATCTTTTATCTTTAGGAGAATAAAAAAATGGCTTTTAATCGTGATTTTGAGCTTAACGAAGCTCAGCTTGAGGATTTTCTCAAAAATGCAACAGACAAAGTAAGAACATCAGAAAATGTAGATTTGCTTTCTGATTTGAACAAATTGTTTAAGAAAAATGTACCGCTTACAGTTCGTAAGTATGTAATTGCATATCTGCTTAAAGAAGCATTAAAACACTATCATCCATTTAATAACCGCCGCGACCGTTTTGAAAGAAACGAGCGCTTTGACCGCAACGAAAGAAATAATCGTAATAATAACCGTCAGGAAAGAAACTTCCGCCAGGAACGTACAGAACGCGCAGAGCGTACAGAAGCTCCTGCAGAAACAACTGAAACTGCAGCAGCAGAAGAAGAGCGCCCACGCCACCCACGCGTAGAAATCCCTGAAGATCAGGCTACATCAATTTTTATCAGCATTGGTAAAAACCGCCGTGTTTACCCACGCGACCTCGTAGGTATTCTTATTGCAATCGCAGGCATTGACCGCGAGCGCATCGGTGATATTAAGGTTCTTGCAAATTACTCTTTTGTACAGCTTTATACAGAAGATGCTCAGACTGCAATCGACAAACTCAACGGCTACGACTACCGCGGACGCAAGCTCGCAGTAAGCTACAGCCGCCAGAAGTCAGATGCAGATGCTGAAGGCGCTGCTGCCGAATCAGAAGCTGCTGATGCAGAAAGCCAGACAGAATATTCTGCTGTAGATGCAGAAATGGCTGCCGAAGATGCTGCCGCTTATGCCGCTGCAGAAAAAGCTGCTGCCGACAAAGAGCCTTTCGGAGTTTAATGAAAATTCACGTCTTACATACAGGCGTCTTTAAAGTAAATACACTTGTCGTTCCTCTCGAGGGCGGCAAGTGTTTTATTGTAGACCCTGCTGCCTGCGCCCTTTCCGGCGATGAAAATCTTATTCTTGATTATCTTAAAGCCCACAAATTAGAGTGCGAGGGAATTGTCCTCACTCATTCACACTTTGATCACATTACAGGAATTGCACCTCTTAAGGCAGCCTTTCCGTCTGCAAAAATTGCCCTGCACGAATCAGAACTTTCAGAACTCAATGGAAGTGGTATGCCTGGCCCCATGAACAATTCTGTACTGCGCTTTTTCGGGGCTCCGGAACTCCTGGATGTGGTTGGTGCCCAGCCTGCGGCAGACACTCCGCTTAAGGAAGGAATGACAATTTTCGGCTGGAAGGTTTTGCATACACCTGGCCACACTCCTGGTTCAATCTGTCTTTATAAAGCTGATGCTGCAGACGATGGGCGCGGCATTTTAATTTCCGGAGATACACTTTTTGATTACGGTGGTTACGGCCGCACAGATATGTATGGCGGCGATGAAATAGAAATACAGAAGAGCCTTGCCCGTCTGCAGCGAGAAATCCCGGCCGGCACCTTAGTCTACCCCGGCCACGATAACTTCGGCTTTATGATGTAGCTGCACCGTCATGCTGAACTTGTTTCAGCATCTAATACGGATTCCAGATTTTATATTCAGTCGCCCCGTCGCTGCCCATTTCCATTTTAATAAATGCAATATCGACGAAGCTTTTTTCAACAGTAGCAATAGCAAAGCCCGGAGCCTGGCCTCCGCGAGGTCTTGAACAGCTTCCCGGGTTTACAATCTTAAAGTTCTTGAAATTATCTTCGCGGGCAACGTGGGTATGGCCATAAAAAGCAGTTGTACATTCGCTTACCTGCATTTCAAGTCCCAGTGTTTCTACTCCCCAGTCCACGCCCTGATTATGGCCATGGGTAATAAGAATGCCGCGGCCGTTTACCTTCAGTTCAATCATTCCGGAAAAGTAAAGAGTACCCTTGTCCAGCGGGTAAGAGGCCGGGTCACAGTTTCCGTGTACGGCGGCAATCACCGGCGGCACGCAGTCTCCAAGCTTCTTATCGGCCTTAGCTGCGTACAAAAGCTGGGCAATGTCACTCACACCGTCGCCGCAAAAAATCAAAGCGTCACATTCAGAGCCAAAGCGGCGCACAATACCTTCTACAATGCCGTAGCGTCCATGCGAATCAGAGAGAACAAGCAGGCGGGCGTGGTCCTTCTTTTCCAAGGCCGCAATAGCCTCCCGCGAACCGATTATATTTTGTGCATGCTGTGAAATTTCTATCATATTAATTTAAAACAAAATGATTTATCGACTGCAGTCCGCTTTCCGGGTCTGTGTAGTGGTGGAACTGAAAGCCTGCCAGCATCTGTTCCATGTGCTTCTGCAAATCTTTAGTGCGGGTTGGAGCCCCGTCCAGCAGCTGAATATACTTAATTGTTTCTATTATAATTTCTGCCGCATTAGGGTGAATCTGACCGTCACTTTCTTCCGGCGCAATTTCACCCGCAAGTCCTGCAGTCTGCCCCTTGTCTACAACAATGTCGCAGGTAGACTCAATTCCAAGAACATCATCCTGAGGGAAAAGAGCAACAACAGGGTAGGGCACATTCTGTTCCCACTTATCCTGATTTTTTGCAAGGGCAGTGTGGGTGTTTTCCGGAGCACCCAGCAGTACAATGCCCGCAAGGTCTAAATCCTCTTCCTGAAGAATTGCCGCAAAGTCCGTTGCGTATCCGCGTATTCCGTGCTTAAAATCATCCGGATAAATAAGTGGGAAAATCAGGCCTTCATCTTCTGCAAGACCAAAGTTTTCACGTAGCTGGGCAAGCAGAGGTTCCTTTACATCCGGGTTATTAAAATCATAACCAAAAAGCACGCAGACTCTCTTATTTGTTATATGCCACTTTTGAGGCGCAGACTGCATTGCAGCTTCTTCTGCCTGCTTAAGGGTAAGGTCTATACTGTTTGCATCATATTCTTTTTGATTTTTTTTACAGCCGGAAAAACTAAGCAAAATGGCAGCTGCGGCCAGAAATAATAAAGTAAGCTTCTTCATTGCGCCACATTTTACCTCATTTTATTTTTCTTGAAAAGAAGGGGCCTTTTCGGTAGAATTAGGCTATGAATGTCATACAGCCCGTTTTAGAACTGATTGGTAGCCTGGGCCTCCTCCTTTACGGAATGAAGCTCATGTCCGACGGTATTCAGAAGAGCTCCGGTGAAAAGCTGCAGAGAGCTCTTTCGGTTCTTACAGGAAACCGATTCGCTTCCCTTATGACCGGACTTGTTGTTACGATGATTATTCAGTCATCGGGTGCAACTACTGTAATGGTTGTTACCTTCGTCAACTCCGGACTTATGACCCTTGCACAATCTGTAGGTGTTATTTTTGGTGCAAACATTGGTACCACAATCACTGCCTGGATTGTCGCCATCTTTGGATTCAACTTCAAAATTTCTGCCTTTGCAATTCCGGTTTTCGGAATCGGTTATTTCAGTGCTTTAATCAGAAAAGGAAGATACAGAAACTGGGCCGAAGCTCTTATGGGTTTTGGTATGCTCTTCCTTGGTTTGAGCGGACTTTCTGCAGTATTCACACCGGAACAGCTTGGCTGGCTTTTTAAGATTCAGGGAGACGGCCCGCTTGCAATTCTGGCCGGCTTTGTAATTGGTATTCTGATTACAGCCCTTTTGCATTCCAGCTCTGCTTTTTCTGCAATCGTAATTACAATGGCCTATAATGGCCTTATCAACTGGGAAATGGCAGCAGCAATGACCCTTGGTTCTAACGTAGGTTCTACTATAGATGCAGTGCTTGCTTCCATTGGAACAAATGCAGATGCCCGCCGTTCAGCCCTTATCCACGTAATGTTCAACGTCTTTGGTACTGTGCTGGCTCTTATCTTCTTCCATCCATTCCTGAATTTAGTGATGATGCTTACCCCTGGCGGACAGCATTCAAACATTGCAATCCGCATTTCAATGCTGCATACAGTATTCAAAACCCTTTCTACTTTGATTTTGCTGCCAATGCAGAATCCGCTTGTTCTTCTTTCTAAGAAAATCATTAAGGATGATCCTGAAAAAACTTCAAACGTTTATAAGCTGGAATTTACAGGCCTTCTTACAAAGGACGCTGTTGCAACCCACATCATTCAGGCAGAAAAAGCAATTGCCGATATGACCGACGTTGTAACAGACATGTTCGATAAAATCCAGATTGGTGTTACAAAACGAAATAATTCTTTTATTGAAAAGTATGGAGAGGCCAGCGAGCTTGCAGAAGACTACGCAGACCAGATGCACGAGCAGATTACCCATTATCTGATTAAGTGTGAATCTCTTCAGGTTACAGAAAAGCAGCTTAATCATATTTCTAACATGATTCAGATTGTTGATGAGCTTGAAAATATGAGCGATTCCTGCTACGGCACAATCATGCTGATTAAGCGCTCAATCGAAAAGAAGATGAAGTTCCAGACTGAAGATATGGAGCGCCTGCTTCCATATATTGAGCTGGCCCGCCAGTTCCTTCAGTTTATCCGCATAAACATCAATAAGCAGCTGACAGCCGAAAAACTCGAGCTGGCCCGCGAACTCGAAGACGGAATCGACGCCTTCCGCAAGGACCTTAAGAAGGTTGCCCGCAAGCGCCTCGAAGGTGGTGCCGACGTTAAGTCCGAGCTTCTCTACATTGATATTGTCCGCACAATCGAACACATCGGCGACAACTGTTTCAACATTTCTGAAATTCTGGTAAACGGATAAGCGGTGGTTGAGTATTTCGCTAAGCGAAATGTATCGAAACCACCGTCATTTAACCGTCAGTTTACCCTTTACGCAATCTGCTATTTTAATTATACTAAAAATATTAACAATAGATAAAAGAGGCTTCAAAATGGGAAACAACTATTTTAACTCAATTCCATGGAGAGAGGCACGTCTTCAGCTCGGTCACTGCCGCTCTATGGCTAAGGAAGAATTTGCTGACGGAGTAAACGCTCTTAAAGGTAAGAAAATCGTAATCGTAGGTTGCGGTGCTCAGGGATTAAACCAGGGCTTGTGTCTTCGCGATTCTGGATTGGACGTCAGCTACGCACTCCGCGATTCTGCTATTGCAGAAAAACGTCAGTCTTGGAAAAACGCTACAGAAAACGGATTTAAAGTGGGTAACTACGATGAAATGATTCCAACTGCAGACCTCGTAGGAAACCTTACTCCAGATAAGCAGCACTCAAAAGTAATCAACGACATAATGGGAAAAATGAAGAAGGGCTCTGCTCTCTGGTACAGCCACGGATTCAATATGATTGAAGAGGGAATGCAGATTCGCCCTGATATCACTGTTGTAATGTGTGCTCCTAAGGGACCAGGTACAGAAGTTTGGCACGAGTTCCAGCGCGGATTTGGTGTACCGGATCTTATCGCCGTTCACCCTGTAAACGACCCTGAAGGAAAGGGCTGGGCTTATGCTAAGGCTCTGGCTGTAGGTATGGGCGGAAGCAAAGCCGGTGTACTCGAGTCTAGCTTTGTTGCAGAAGTTAAATCAGACCTTATGGGCGAGCAGACAATTCTCTGCGGTATGCTTCAGGCTGGTACAATCGTTTGCTACGACAAGATGATTGAAGAAGGTATTTCACCTGAATATGCAACTAAGTTCCTTATGCACGGCTGGAACGTTGTAAGCGAAGCCCTCAAATGGGGTGGAATTACAAACATGATGGACCGCCTTTCTAACCCTGCAAAAATCAAGGCAAACGCAATTTCTAAAGAAATCAAAAAGCTCCTTGCTCCACTTTATCAGAAGCACATGGACGACATTATCAGCGGAAAGTTCTCTAGCACAATGATGCAGGACTGGGCTGCCGGTGACAAGGACCTTCTTGCATGGCGTGAAGATACTGGAAAGCTTCCATTCGAAAAGAATGCTGAATCAAGCGAAGAAATCACAGAACAGGAATACTTTGACAAGGGTATTCTTCTTGTTGCTATGGTTAAGGCTGGCTGTGAGCTCGCATTCGAAACTATGGTTGATGCCGGAATTAAGCCTGAATCAGCTTACTACGAATCACTCCACGAAGTTCCTCTTATTGCAAACCTCATTGACCGCAAGCGTCTTTATGAAATGAACCGCGTAATTTCTGATACTGCTGAGTACGGATGTTACCTCTTCAGCCGTGTTGCCGCTCCAATGATGGCAAAAGACCTTATGCCAAAGCTCCACACAGATGTTATTGGTAAGGGCCTTGATGTAAAGGACAACGAAGTAAACAACGCAGAGCTCGTAGCAGTTAATGCAGAAATCCGCAACCACCCTATCGAGGTTGTAGGACGCAAACTCCGCGAGTATATGACTGCAATGAAACCTCTTCTGTAGAGCAACATATTTATCGGTGGTTTCGATACGATGCTTTCGCATCACTCAACCACCGATAAGTACAAGGACGGTGGTTGGAGTAGTACGGTGCTAAAGCACCTGTCGTATCGAAACCACCGTTTTTTATTGAGGGTTTATTACAAACCCTCAAAACGGCGAAGTCAAGGCTTTAAGCGTTAGCGTGCCTTGACTCGACGTATTTTAAACACAATTTGTTACGAAAACGTTTGCGTAAAACCGCTAAGTGGGTGTACAATATATGGCATGGTAACGCTAAAAGATATTGCCAGGGAATGTAAGGTCTCCTTTTCTACTGTCAGTAAGGCCTTAAAAGGAAGCCCTGAAATCAGTTTTGAAACAACAGAGTTTATACAGAAAAAAGCGCACGAAATGGGCTATCATCCGAATATTGCAGCCCGCAGTCTGCGCACAAACCGCACTTATGATATTGGTGTAATCTTTGAAGATAAAACCGGCGCGGGTTTTCAGCACCAGTACTTTGCCACAATTATCAGCGGTATTCAAAAGGTAGCCTTCAGCAAGGGCTACGAAATGACTTTCGTAAGCGGCGATTCAACAAAAAACTACGATTATTATTCGCATGCTCTTGCCCGCAATTATGATGGCCTTGCAATTCTTTCTGCAGATTTTAATTCTTCGGGAATCCAGGAGCTTGTAAAAAGCGAAATACCAACTGTTACTCTGGACTGCTTTTACGATATGGAACATTCCGCAGTTATGAGTGATTATACTGCCGGAATTAATGAGCTTCTGGAATATGTAATATCTATGGGTCACAAAAAAATTGCTATGATTCACGGAGAACAAACCTGGGTAACAGAACAGCGTATGGAAGCCTTTAAAAAGGTTTGTGCAGACCATGGAATAAAACTTCCTCCAGAATATTTTGCAGAAGGTCTTTATCATGACCCGGTTACAAGTTCTGCTGCAACAGAGGTTTTCCTTTCATTGCCGGAACCTCCTACCTGTATTTTTTATCCGGATGATTATGCAGCCCTTGGTGGAATCCGCGAATTAAACAGCCGCGGACTTACTCCCGGAAAAGACATAAGTGTAGTAGGTTACGACGGTATTGCCCTTACTTCTATGATGATTCCACCGCTCACAACCTATGAGCAGAACGGTGAAGTAATTGGCCGCACTATGGCCGAGTCTTTGCTTGCAAAAATAGAAACCCCACAATCCTATACCCCAAAAAAGGAGATGGTCAGCGGCCGGCTGATAAAAGGCGGTACGGTCGTCAAATTATAAACAGTGTCATGCTGAACTTGTTTCAGCATCTCAAGTAAAAGATTCCGAAACACACATTCGTAGCAAGTGCGTGCGAATGTGGCGTAGCGTTCGGAATGACTTTTCGACGGAATTCATTTGCACAAAACCGTATCATGCGTTATACTCTTACTACAACGTTTTCGCTATTTTAAGGTAAATGTATTATATGCAGAAACGTTTATATCACTCTTACACAGGAGACGCACATGAAGTTCGGACACTTTGATGATGCAAAACGTGAGTATGTAATTGATACTCCACGTACACCTTACCCTTGGATTAACTATCTTGGAACTCAGGGCTTTTTCTCGTTAATTTCAAACACAGCTGGTGGATACAGCTTCTATAAAGATGCCCGCCTTCGCCGTATTACACGTTACCGCTACAACAACGTACCTATTGATATGGGCGGACGTTATTTCTACATCAACGACAACGGCACAATCTGGAACCCTGGCTGGTCTCCTGTAAAGACTGAACTTGATTCTTATGAATGCCGCCACGGTATGGGCTATACTGTAATCACTGGTAAAAAGAACGGCCTTAAGGCTGAAGTTACTTTCTTTGTTCCTCAGGATTATGATGGAGAAGTTCAGCAGGTAGTTTTGACTAACGAAAGTGGTTCAGACAAAACTTTCAAATTCTGGTCATTTGCTGAATGGTGTCTCTGGGATGCTCAGGATGACTGCACAAACTTCCAGAGAAACTTCTCTACTGGTCGTGTAGAAATCAAAGGTTCTACAATCTACCATAAAACAGAATACCGCGACCGCCGCAATCATTTTGCTTTCTATACAGTAAACGACACAATCGACGGCTACGATACAGACCGCGACACTTTCATTGGTCTTTATAACGGCTTCAACAATCCTCAGCAGGTTCTCGACGGAAAGTGCGGAAACTCTCTCGCAGACGGCTGGTCTCCAATCGCTTCTCACTACAAAGAAATTACACTCAAGGCTGGCGAGTCAAAAACTCTCGTATTTATCCTTGGTTATGTAGAAATGCCAGTGGACAAAAAGTTCGAGGCAGACGGCAAGACAATCAACAAAGAAAAAGCACTTGCCATGATGGAAAAATACAATACACCGGAAAAGTTTGCCGCAGGTATGGCTGAGCTCCGCGCTTACTGGGATAAGCTCCTGGGCATTCTCAACGTAAATACTCCTGAAGACAAAGTAAACCGCATGGTAAACATCTGGAACCAGTATCAGTGTATGGTTACCTTCAACCTTTCACGTTCGGCAAGCTACTTCGAAAGCGGAATTGGTCGTGGTATGGGCTTCCGCGATTCAAACCAGGATATTCTTGGTTTCGTACATCAGATTCCAGACCGCGCCCGCGAACGCCTTATCGACATTGCTTCTACTCAGCTTCCTGACGGCGGCTGTTACCATCAGTATCAGCCTCTTACAAAGAAGGGTAACGCAGACATCGGTGGAGACTTCTCTGATGACCCGCTCTGGATGATTCTTTCTGTTTCAGCTTACATCAAGGAAACTGGCGACTGGTCAATTCTCGATGCAAAGGTTCCTTACGATAATGATGAGTCAAAAGCAAAATCAATGCTCGACCACCTTACAGTAAGCTTCTACCACATTGTAAATAATCTTGGTCCACACGGACTTCCACTTGCAATGCGTGCAGACTGGAACGACTGTATCAACCTTTCATGCTTCTCTGACACACCGGGCGAAAGCTTCCAGACTTATACAAACCCTAAGTTCAAGGCAGAAGGCGGCTACTCAAAGGTTGCAGAATCTGTATTCGTTGCTGCTCTCTTTACTTATGTTGGACCAAACTTTGTTGGCATCTTGAATCATCTTGGAATGAAGGACGAAGCCGCTAAGGCTCAGGCAGAAATTGACAAGATGAAGAAAGCTATGATGGATTCTGCATGGGACGGAAACTGGTTTATGCGTGCTTACGATGCCTACGGCAAGAAGATGGGTTCTCACGAATGTGAAGAAGGCCAGATCTTTATTGAACCACAGGGCTTTGCAATCATGTCTGATATTGATAAGGACGCAACAAAGAAGACCCTTGCCGCAATCGATGAGAGACTTAATACAAAGCACGGACTCGTTCTCAACAATCCTGCCTTCAGCAAGTACTATGTTGAATATGGTGAAATCTCAACATATCCGGGCGGATACAAAGAGAACGCTGGTATCTTCACTCATAACAATGCATGGATTATCTGTGCTGCCGCTTATGCCGGTGAAGGTAACCAGGCATTTAAATATTACTCAGAAATCGCACCTGCATTTACAGAAGAAACTTCTGACATCCACAAGACAGAGCCATATGTATATGGCCAGATGATTGGTGGTAAAGATGCAGGTTCGGACATTGGACAAACAGGTAAAAACTTTGGTCAGGGAAAAAACTCTTGGCTTACAGGTACCGCAGCATGGAACATGGTTGCAATCAGCCAGTACATTCTCGGTATTCAGCCAGACTTTGACGGTCTCAAGGTTGACCCTTCAATTCCATCAAGCTGGGACGGATTTACAGCTACCCGACTCTTCCGCGGTGCAAAGTACAACATCACAATCAAAAACCCGAGCCACGTTTGCAAGGGCGTAAAGAGCATGATAGTTGACGGTGCTGCAGTAGAAGGCTGTGTAGTTCCATACGTTGAAGGAAAGAAAGAAGTAAACGTAGAGATTACCCTCGGCTAAATTGCCACGGCGCCTGCCGGCGCCTGACAATGACGAACAAAACAACCTGACCTCGGCTAACCCCGGGGTCTTTTTTTATCCCTTGAGAAAATCTACATTTCCTAATATATTTATAAAATATGAAGTCAAAAACAGTACCGGTTTTATTTGTGCTTGCAGCGGCTTTAATTGCGGGCGTATTCTTTATTTCAAAAAAAGTACTGGTGAAAGAAGATAAATCTTCTACCAGAGCAAGAATTGTAACGCCGAAATCTGCAGGAACGGCCAGCTCAGAAACCGAAAGTACTGCTTCTTCAATAGAGTCAGAAAAATATGAAACCTTTGTCCCTCTTTATTCAGGTGAAACTTTAATTTCAACTCTTACAATTGATATTAATAATGACGGCTATGATGATGAAGTAATTATTGTTCGTAAGGCCAATTCTCAGAATCTCTGGGTTGTTGCAGCTCTCATAGATTCTGAATCGGGACTTTATGAACGTCTTACTCCTATAGAAACTCAGTTTACCCGTACCAGAACCTTCTCTTATATGGGAATGGATGTAACCGGTGAACATAAAAATGCCCTTGTTTATCAGGGAGTTGCTGATGACGGAAACTATGTAATGGAAATATACCTTTGTGTAGAAAATCATGGCCGCAGCGAGCTTCGTAATATCGGAGACTTCTCATGTGACGGAACAGTTTTCATTCAGCAGACAGAGCGTTCAGAATCTTATGCTCTTGCCATGTCTAAGGGTGAAAGCTTTTCTGTCTGGGTTTATAAGTCAGATGTGCAGAAAGAAGGCGAAACAAGTGCTCAAAATCAGATTCAACAGGAATATAAATGGAATCCGGCAAGTCAGAAATATGAGCTTGCCCATGAAATTAATGTAACGGCTGGCCGTCTTGCAGCAACAGAACTTTCCCGCATTCAGGATGGAACGGTAGAAACCTTTGCCGCCTTCCTTGACGGCCTCTGGTACAAAACATCAAATACAGATGGAAACATCCGTTATATGTATTTTAATTATCCTGAAAACGAAATTATTCAGCTTTACAAAGATACTCAGGAAGTTTATGAATGGGAAGACAGTAAACTGCGCCATAACGGTATTTATCTTACTGCGGTAAATGCTGATATTATGAACCTTCACCGTCGTTTTGATATTGCCCTTGTAAATACAGATGAAATCAAGATTACCCTTCGTGATGATATCAACCTGATAATCAGTGAAAATACACAGTGGGATGGCAATTACAAAAAGATGTCTTTGCAGAATACTTTTGGAGAATCCTCTGTGGCAGGCGATAAGAACCTCTATTCAAAAGAACTTAAAAAGGGAGATGTCTGGAAAACTGCGGATGCAGCCCTTGCCCTGAGTTTTGGAGATTTTACATATTCTCTCTTAAACGGAGGCCTTACTGAAAACGGAGTTTATTCTGTTGATAAAATCGGAAGCTTTAATGTAATACAGTTCCGTTCAGATTCAGAAAACTCTATTCTGGCCGAAGCTTACTCAATGGAATTTGGAACAAAAGTAATCACCGAAACAGTAAAAAGAAAAACTGTGGAAAGAGTTGTAACAGATTATAACAACATCACATTCACTCCGGTAAAAATAACCTCTACAGACTGTTTCGCCGTTGAAGGTAAATCCTATGTTTTAACACGTGATGACACAATATAGAAAAATCGTTATAATACAAGTTTATGAACGCAAATGAACTCCGCTCAAAATATATTGAGTTTTTTAAAAGTAAAAATCATGTTGAAATTTCGGGTCAGTCTTTAATTCCAGAAAACGACCCGTCTGTTTTGTTTACAATGGCGGGTATGCACCCTCTCGTTCCTTATCTTCTTGGTGAAAAGCACCCGGCCGGAACCCGTCTTACAGACTATCAGAAGTGTATCCGTACAGGCGATATTGAAGAAGTTGGTGACCCAAGCCATCTTACTTGTTTCGAAATGCTTGGTAACTGGTCGCTTGGCGATTACTTCAAAAAAGAATCTATTGCATATTCTTATGAATTCCTTACAAGCAAAGACTGGCTTGCTTTGGATCCTAAAAAGATTTCTGTAACAGTATTTGCAGGAGATGAAAATGCTCCTCGCGACGAAGAAGCAGCAGGTTACTGGAAAGAAAACGGTATGCCAGAGGATAAGATTGCTTACCTCCCGGCAAGTGATAACTGGTGGGCAGCAGGTCCAACAGGTCCGTGTGGTCCAGATACAGAAATTTTCTACTGGGTTGGCGAAGGCCTTCCTCCTGTAGGCTCTAACAAGGGTACAGACAGCGCAAACTGGATGGAAATCTGGAACAACGTATTCATGCAGTACAACCGCGTTGACGAAAAAACTCTTCTCCCGCTCGAGAAGAAAAACGTTGATACAGGTATGGGACTTGAACGTACAAACTGTATCCTTCAGGGAAAAACTTCAGTTTATCTTACAGAAGTTTTCCAGCCAATCATTAAGACAATTGAGCAGCTTTCGGGCTATAAATATGGTACAGACGAAGAAAAAGATAAGTCAGTCCGCATTATTGCAGACCACACACGTTCTTCTGTATTCATTTTGGGTGACCAGAGAGGAGTTACTCCAGACCGCGTAGGTGCTGGTTACGTTCTCCGCCGTCTTATCCGCCGTGCAGTTCGCCACGGAATGAAGCTTGGAATCGAAAAAGACTTTATGTCTGAGGTTGCAGCAACTGTAATCGAAAACTTCAAGGGACCTTACCCGGAGCTGGAGCAGAATCGCGAAAAGGTTTACAAAGAGCTTACAGCTGAGGAAGCAAAGTTCCGTCACACCCTTACCAAGGGAGAGGCAGAATTCCAGAAACTTCTTCCAAACCTTATGAAGAATCCTAAGAAAATCATCAGCGGAAAGGTTGCTTATAATCTTTACGAAACATACGGATACCCTCTTGAGCTTACTCAGGAGCTTGGAGCTGAACACGGCTTTACAGTAGACGTTGAAGGCTTTAAGGAAGCTGAACGCAAGCATCAGGAAGCTTCAAAGACAGTTGATGCAGGGGCTGCTAAGGGTGGTCTTGCTGAACAGTCTGAAATTACAACAAAATATCATACTGCAACACACCTTTTGCAGCAGGCTCTGGTAAACGTTCTCGGCGACCAGGTTGCTCAGAAAGGTTCAAATATCAACAATGAGCGTATGCGTTTTGACTTTACTTTCGAACGTCCTATGACTAAGGAAGAAATTCAGAAGGTTGAAGACATCGTAAACGAAAAAATCAAGGAAGACCTTCCTGTTACTATGGAAGTTATGCCTCTTGATAAGGCAAAGGCAGAAGGTGCCCGCGCTCTCTTTACTAACAAGTATGGCGAGGACGTTAAGGTTTACACAATCGGCCGCGACGTTCACAACGACTGGTTCAGTAAGGAAGTTTGTGGCGGACCTCATGTTCAGCACACAGCCCAGATCGGAGACTTCAAGATTCAGAAGGAACAGTCAAGCTCAGCTGGTGTACGCCGTATCCGTGCGGTAATCAGCGGTGGACTTCCATTGGATAAATAGGACCTTCCGAAACCACATGTAACCAAGTACTATCTTCTTGGTTAACATATATGGACAAACTGAAACTAAATAATAAAGGATTATAAAATGAAAAAGATTTTTGCAGTTCTTTCAATCTTAATGTTTACGACATTTGCAGTTTTTGCGCAGGCAGATTTACAGCCTCTTGCAATCGTAAAACTTAATAAGAATGAATCTATCACTCTTAAGCAGCTTAAAATCCGCTGTAGTGCCTATGAAAAACAGATAGGTCGTTCTCTCACAGTAGAAGAAAGAAAACAGGTTCTCGATACAATGATTGAAGAAAACCTTATGGTTCAGTCTGCAGTAAAAGCAGGACTTAGCGTACCAGATTCTTCTGTAGATCAGTACTTTACTCAGTCTATGAGCCAGTCTCTCGGTGTAAATGTAACAGAAAAAGAACTGGATGAACTTCTTAAAAAACAGCAGGGTAAATCACTTGATGAAGTTCTTCTCGAACAGACAGGAATGAATAGAGCTGATTATAAAAAGCACCTTAAAAATGTACTTTTGATGCAGCAGTATGTAATTCAGAAAAATCAGGCAGAAATTCAGAAGGTTGCTGCAACAGATGAAGAAATCAGAATGGCTTATGAAAGCAATAAATCTTCATTTGTATGGAACGATATGGTTAAGATTCTTCTTGTAATTGTAAAGAAGGGATCTGATGCAGATGCTGCAAGATTAAAGTGTAATGACATTTTGAATAAATACAATGATAAAAAACTTACTGCAGAGCAGGTAGTTGTTCAGTCTCAGGCTGAAAATTCAGGTTATCAGGCAGGACAGATGGTTCTTCCAAAGAACGAAGCAGCTGCAACTGGTATCGGTATGTCTCTCCAGAACTTTATATATGTATTTACTCAGGGCGAAGGCTTTACTTCTGATCTTTCAGAAACAGCAGAAGATTTCAGATTCATAAGTGTTCTTAAGAAATATGATGCAAAAATGCTGGGAATTGGAGATCTGGTTCAGCCTGAAACAACTGTAACAGTATATGATTATATTCGTGCAAATCTTACTCAGCAGAAACAGCAGATTTACATGAATAACGCAGCTTCTACACTTGCAAAAGAGCTTCATACAGCAGAAAATGTAGATATGAAGAAAACTGGTGATGCTTTGAATAAGCTGCTGGATTGGGGGAACTAAGTGTCCAGAAGAAATGGTAGAGTAATTGCTTTTCAGGCCCTGTATTCATGGGATGTAACAAAGGCTTCTTTAGATGATCTTCTGACTTTTGAATGGCTTCAGAAAGATACTGAAGTAGGAAGTGCCGATCAGGTGGCAGCACAGAATGAACAGAATGAGCAGTTGTTTGCTCTTTCTGAAACTTCAAAAGAAGAGCGCACTTTTGCAAGTCTGATAATTGCAGGAACAATCAGTCATATTGATGAAATAGATAAACTTATTGAAAATCATCTTTCTGCTTCCTGGAGTATGGAGCGTATTAGCCGTGTTGCACTTGCAATTTTGCGTACCAGCGTTTATGAACTTTTGTTCCAGAACGGTGCTGATGCAAAGGTTGTTATTGACGAGGCAGTTAATATAGCTAAAGACTTTGATACCGATGATTCCTATAAGTTTATTAATGCCGTGCTTGATAAAATAGGAAAAGATGAAGCTAAGAGAGCTTAAAAGTTTTTTTGCGACATTCCTTTTATTTTCTTTGATTTTGTTCTGCTTTTCAGCCTGTCGCTTGAGGGCAGAACAAAACTCGTTAACAAGCCAGTTTGATGTAATTGATGCCCTCGTAATGCAAAATCAGATGCAGTCGGCCTTAAAGGAACTTAAAAAGGTCGAAAAGCGTGCTTATGATTCCTGGTCTTATATTGGAATTTATAAAAGATATATAACTCTTGGCGAGTCTGAGCGGGCTGAAAAGCTGATTAAAAAAGCATTAAAGAAAAACAGCAGCAATGTTGAACTTCAGGCAATTTACACTCAGTTCTTGCTAAGAGCCAATCGTCTTAGCGAAGCAGGTAAGTGGGCCGCTAAACTCCGTGGTACCAAATATGCTTCATTTTATTCTGAATATATTTTGAGGGATTCTGCAGAAAAAGCAGCCGCTTCAGAAAATGCCTTTGCTTTTTATACTGACGAAAGTTATTATCAGATTTTCCTGGATGCTTATGCAGCTTCAAAAAATCCTGTATGGCTGAGAAACTGTGCGGTCTTTAATCTCATAAATGGTAATTATGACCTTGCGGCAGCTCTTTATCCGGCAGCCTTTCTGGATGCAGATGATGCCTTTTTCTGGGCAACTGTATGCTACGATGCAGGTCAGTTTTATGATTCAATCGAAGCTGTTGAAAGTTCCCGTCATCTTATGACTGGTTATCAGAATTCTGTAAGCTTTAAGACTTCTGCCATTCAGCTTGCGGCACTTGAGTCAGATTCATATATGGCAGTTTCAGAAATGGAAGCGGCAGAAAATGCCCGACGCGGAATTGTTTTAAATCTTGATGAACTTAAGGTTCGTAAAAGTGACGAAGAATTGCTTTCAAATATTGTCCTAAACAGTGCTAAGTGGGCAGAAAATCAGGGACTTGATGAACAGAATGCAGACCTGCTTTTTTATGCTGTAAACCGCTGGCCGGACAATGTACCTGCTTTAATTTTATATGCCGACTTTGCTTACCGTTCAAATCTCGAAAGAGAAGAAGAGGCAGAAATTGCAGCCTTGCGTAAGGCCGGCATTTCAACTCTGGAAATGGAACGTTATGACAACCGCCGTAAAATTCCTATGAGCGATGCAATTTACAGAATTGATGAAGCTTTACGACGTACAAATGCACCTTATCTTCATATTGCAAAACTGGATTTAAAATATAAAACAGATACTTCTATATCTGAAAAAGATAAAAACCGCGACCTCTGGAATATGCTGGAGAACAGTTTTGGCGAAGATGGTGAATATAAGGGCCTCCTTGTTCAGTATGCCCTTAATTTCCTTTTGAATACAAAGCAGTACGAAGATGCCTGGAAACTCTTTTACAGCTATGTAACAAGCATAAGTGATTATGATGCTAAGAGAGAATTCTGGGAACAGTTTATTGAAAAAGCCCGTGTATACAATCTGCCATTTGTAGAGTTTGGAGCCTGGTTTGCTGCAGACCAGAAGCTGGCAGACGAAGCATTAAGGCTTCATGAATACTGCGTATATGAAAGTTCAGGTCTTCGTGAAGAAGGTTTTATCTCTCAAAGGGCTTCTACCGCTGTCTGTCTGAATCTTGGTAATGTTTACGAGTCTCTTGGGAAAAAGGCCAGGGCTTTAGATTTATATGGAAGAGCTGCAGGACGCGAAAGCAGCAATGCAAAGCGTTCCGAAATATTTTACAGAATTGCATGTATTTATGCCGGCGACGGAGACATAAAAAATGCCCTCCGTTCTGCAGAATACGCATCTTCTTTGTATCCTGACAACGCAAGGGCATCTATCTTAAAAGATAAATTAAGACTGACTATTCAATAACAGCAATGATGTCACTCATGCGGAGAATGAGGTGATCTTCACCGTCAATCTTTACCTGAGTTCCGGCATATTTATCGTACATAATTCTGTCGCCTTTCTTTACTGTGATTTTGTTTTCATCAGTTCCAGGTCCAACTTCAACAACTACTGCTGTCTGTGTTTTTTCCTGAGCGGCTTCCGGAATAATGAGCCCGCTTGCTGTCTTTGTTTCTGCCTTGTCGTTCTTAACAAGAACACGGTCTGCTAAAGGTTTAATTTTCATAATTCTTTTTACCTCTTATATATAAAATAATAAAAAAATTGTTCTAAAGTCAACAAAAAAACGTCAACCAATGTCATTCCCGTGCTTGACACTGCGACGTTTGCGAAGCAAACTCGGTTAGGAATCTAGATCATCGGGTCAAGCCCGATGATGACACTTTTTTACTACAATCTGATAAGCAATCAGAACTGCCATCATGCTCAGGCCAATGATGTCTGATCGTGTTTCCGGAATTACACAAAGAAGACCTGCTGTAGCAAAGAGAACTCTTTCAATTACATCGAATGTAATTATAAGACCTTTGGACTTGTTGCTTCCATGAAGAATACCTGTAAAATTAAAACCATAACCTTCCAGGGCAACGCTTATACCAAACATTCCAATCAAGGCTGTTGCGATAATAAAGAGAATACGACCGATAGAAGCATCTATCATAAGCATCTGCGAGTTGTAAACAAACATATATGGAATGATAAAGGCTCCGATCGCAAGCTTTGTTGCATTAAAGGCTGTTTTCATCGGCCTTGCTTTTGCTATGGCGGCACCGGCAATGGCTGCAAGGGCAACAGGAGGTGTTACGTCTGCAATAATACCAAAGTAGAAGGCAAACATATGAGCAGCAAGAGGCTGTACGCCAAGCTGAATAATTGCACCTGCGGTAATTGTAGAAGTAATCAGATAGTTTGCAGTTGTAGGTGCACCCATACCAAGAATGATTGAAGCGAGCATTGTAAATACCAGGGTAAGGAAGAGCTTTCCGCCTGCCAGTGAAACAAGGCCTGCACCAAGCTTAAGGCCAAGTCCTGTAAGGGTTACTACACCGATAATAATTCCGGCCATACCACAGGCAATTGCTACACTGATTATATTGCGGGCTGCGGCACACATTACATCAATAAGGTCTCGTGAACCAAAGGTTGGCTTACGGCCTTTTGCAAGGTCTACGATAGAAACTGCAATTCCAATCAGAAGGCAGGAAACGATTCCCATAAGGGCTGCAAATACTGCTGTTTTACCTGCGCAAAGGAAGTAAATAATTACAATCAGAGGCAGAATCATATAACCCTTGCTGAGGAAAAGAGGAAGGAAGCGTGGCAGCTGTTCGCGGGGAAGTCCCTTAAGACCAAGCTTTTTTGCTTCCAGGTGAACTGTAATAAAGATTCCTGTGAAGTAGAGCAGGGCCGGAATTACAGCTGCCTTCACGATTGTAATGTAAGGCATGCCAAGGCTTTCTGCCATAAGGAAGGCTGCTGCACCCATAATTGGAGGCATAAGCTGTCCTCCGGTTGAGGCAGAAGCTTCTACGGCACCAGCAAACTCTCCCTTATAACCAAGCTTTTTCATCATAGGAATTGTGAAGCTTCCTGAGCCTACAGTGTTTGAAACTGATGAGCCGGAAACTGTTCCCAGCAGTGCAGAAGAAAGAACTGCAACCTTGGCAGGTCCTCCGCTTGCACCACCGGCAATTGCGTTACATACATCAATAAAGAACTGTCCGATTCCGGTTCTTTCAAGCAGGGCACCAAAAAGAATAAAAAGGAAGATAAAGGTTGAACAGGCTCCGATTGGAGTTCCCATAATTCCTTCCGTATTATAGAAAAGGTGGCATACTACACGCTGAAGCGAGTAGCCTCTGTGATGTAAAAAGCCCGGCAGATATTTACCAACGAAAGCATAGATTACGAAAACAGAAGCAATAGTCATAATAGGAAGACCAACAATACGGCGGCAGCTTTCAAAAAGAATCAGAATTCCTATGATTCCTATTACAACATCGAGTGTGGTATTATTTCCCGAGCGGCGAACCAGATTCTGGAAGTTGATTACAATGTACATCCAGCAGCCGGCTCCGGCAAGGCCAAGTAAAACGTCGTAGAAAGGAAGTGTGTTGCGGGGCATCTTTTTTGTTGCAGGGAAGAGGAGGAAAGCCAGGAATTGAACAAAAGCAAGGTGTGTAGCACGCAGTATCTGTGCAGTAACTGTTCCTGAAAGTGTTGCATATAACTGGAAAAGAACAAAAATAATAGAAATAATAACTGTTATATATTGTCTCCAGCATTTATGTTCACGATAAGCCTGTTCTCTGTCCAGGTCTTTCATGAGATTTTTCATTTCATCTTCGTTGGAAGTTGGTAAAATGTTGTCGATAGCGCTGTTCTTGATTTCTGTAGATTCCAGCCTTTCGTCTGTTGGTTCTTTGTCCATGAGGAGCCTCCTTTTTTATATTGTCATTGCTAAGCAGTCCTGCATTTCATTACAAGGCGAACCTGTACGTCATTGCGAGGCGAAGCCGAAGCAATCTGTTATATCCTGTTTGATAAATAATTTACTAAAGAAACTTTTTTATATTCAAAAATAATACTTGTCTGTGGTTCAAAAAAGTCTGTCAGGAAGAATTCTTTCTGACCAACTTCTACAGCCTCGTCAAAAGTAATCGAATGCTCAGCAATTAAGCCTACAGCCATAACGAGACGAGGCACAACACGGTTGATTCCGCTTATTTCATAATTTTTGTCTTTTACTGCAAATACAGCACCTGGTATTTCATCAGGTTCCGGTATACCAGCCCCATAAGATACAAATGATGTTTTATATAATTCAAGTTTATCGTCAGCAGTAGGTTTATAAAAATCGTGTACACGGCCCTTGTTTACAGAATGTGTATAAGAAATAACAAAGCCTTTTTTATAACCATCAATTGAATAAAAGCGGAGGGGCTGCATTTTTCTACTGCTTACAGAAAGCACGGTAATAAAAGGCGAAAAAAGGGCTATTAAAATAATAAGAAGAATAAAAGATGTAATTAATAAAGTAAGTAATGTTTTCTTTTTAGTCATAAATAATAATGGCGGCCGGCCTTTATGAATAAAAGTACCGCCCGCCTCAAGATTTTAGTTTACGCTCAATCCGATTTCGTTGTAGTACTTTTTAGCACCAGGGTGGAATGGAACTGAAACACCTGTGATTGCAGATGCAGCTGTTACTTCCTTACCTTTTGCGTGTCCGCGGGCAAGTTCATCAAGATTTTCGAACAAAGCTTTAGTCATTTCATAAACTGTTTCTTCGTCGAGCTTTGAGCTTACTGCGAGTGTAGCCTTAATTGCGAGAGCAGGTGTGTCTGTATCTGTTCCCTTATAAGTACCGCCAGAAATTGTTGTGTATGTGTAGAAGCCGTATTTTGCACAGATAGCATCAGCAGCATCCTTATCAATTGGAATCAAAACAAGACCTGCAGTAAATGCAAGCTCCTGAAGGGCTGAGTTTGGAACACCGGCTGTAATGAAACATCCGTCCAGAGTACCGTTCTGAATACCTTCTGCAGATTCCTTGAAAGAAAGGTTGCTCTTTTTGATATCATCAAAAGTAAGACCATAACCTTCGAGAATCTGTTTAGCGTTGAATTCAACTCCAGATCCTGCATCACCTACAGAAATGCGCTTTCCCTTGAAGTCTGCTACAGACTTGATTCCGCTCTTTTCAGAAACGGCAATCTGTACAACTTCAGGATACATAGTTCCGATTGTCATGATGTTTGAAAGCTTTTCGCCTGCAAACATATCTGTTCCGTGATAAGCATAGTCCATAACGTCGTTCTGAACAGTTCCGAACTCTGCTTCACCTTTATTAATAAGTCTGAGGTTTTCTGCAGAAGCACCAGTTGCCTGAGCTGTTACGTTCATATTAGCAATCTTTGTGTTCCAGATGTTAGCAATTGCGCCACCAAACGGATAGTAAGTACCGCTTGTACCACCAGTTGCAAGAATGTAATCTTTTTTAGCGTCTGATTTTGTACATCCGCTGAAAATGAGGGCTGCTGCGAGCAGTGCCAATGAAGCCTTAAATACTTTCTTCATATCTTTCTCCTGTAATTAAGATGTATAATTTTACTATATAATAGCAGTTGAATTCAATAATGTTTATGCGGTAAATTGGAGATATATGAATCCAAACGGAAAGTACAAGGCTTTTGTGCCGGTTCCCTTAAAAGACAGAAAATGGCCCTCAAACACAATTACTAAGGCACCTTTATGGTGTTCTGTTGATTTGCGCGATGGAAATCAGGCTCTTGTAAATCCTATGGGAATAGAGCAGAAGCTTGAATTCTTTAAGCTGCTGGTAAAAATTGGATTTAAGGAAATAGAAGTCGGTTTTCCAGCCGCTTCAGATACAGAATTTGACTTTGTACGCCGCCTTATAGATGAAAAACTGATTCCAGAAGATGTATGGATTCAGGTTTTGTGCCAGGCCCGCGAGCCTTTGATTGCCCGCACCTTTGAGGCAATTGATGGTGCTGAAAATGTAATTTTTCATATTTATAATGCAACTTCACCGGCACAAAGAAAGTATAATTTTGGAAAAACAAAGGAAGAACTTATTGAGCTTGCCGTAAGTGGAGTAAAGTGCGTAAAAAAATATATAGCCGCTGTAAGCAAAGAAGCAGAAGCAGCTGGCCGTAAGCCTGCAAATTACCGCTTTGAATATTCTCCAGAAAATTTTACCCAGACAGAATCAGATTATGCCATGGAAATCTGCCAGGCAGTTATGAAGGCCTGGGGCGCAACTCCAGAGAATAAAATAATTTTGAATCTTCCGGCAACCGTTGAATGTAATCTTCCAAATCAGTTTGCAGATCAGATAGAATATTTTTGCCGCAACTTTAAGGGCCGCGAAAACTGTATAATTTCTCTTCATAATCATAATGACCGTGGCGAAAGTATTGCCCAGTGCGAGCTTGGTCTTTTGGCCGGTGCAGAGCGTGTAGAAGGCTGCCTTTTTGGAAACGGTGAGCGTACCGGAAACCTTGATATTGTTACTGTTGCCCTGAATATGTATACCCAGGGAATAGATCCGGAACTGGATTTTTCTAATCTTGAAGAAATTTCAGAGAAATTCAGTCGTCTTACTGCAATGCCAATACATCCCCGTTCTCCTTATGCCGGAGAACTGGTATTTACAGCCTTCAGCGGCTCACATCAGGATGCAATCCGCAAGGCTATGAATGCCCGTTCAGAAAAATCAGCTTCGCTTTTGTGGGATGTTCCATATATTGCCATTGACCCGCACGATATAGGCCGTGAATACAACGGAATTATCAGAATCAACAGTCAGAGCGGAAAGGGCGGAGCAGCCTATATACTGGAAACTATGTTTGGAATTGCAGCTCCAAAGGCAATGCATCCGGTTATTGGTGCTGTTATTAAGGCTCGGGCAGACAAGCTTCAGCGTGAGCTCAGCCCGTCCGAGGTTTACGATATTTTTGCAGAAAGCTGGCTTTATACAAAGTCACCTCTTAACGTTATTGATATTACAGAGCGCCACGTGGAAGGCGAGCGCGGAACAGATCTGCCTGAGCAGGTAGCAGGAATGGCAACTGTAGAGTGGGAAGGAAAGCGTTATGCAATTGCTGCATCCGGAAACGGACCTCTCGATGCCTTTGTAAGTGCCATGAAGCAGACTCCGGCTCCGGCCTTTAACATCACAAGCTTCCATGAACACTCTGTTGGCTCAGGTTCAGACACTCAGGCTATGGCTTATGTTCAGATTACAAAAGAAAACGGCGAACAGGTCTGGGGTGTAGGAAAGAGTTCCAACGTAGGTCGTGCCGGTATTGCGGCAGTGGTTTCGGCCTTGAACTTCAGAAAATAATTGCTTTTCTGGCATAATATGCGATAATTAAATAAAATAATTAGTGTTCTTTATTACCTTTCAGGAGTGTATTTATGGCAAAAGCACTGGACAGATTTGATCCTAATCCAAAAAAGAATGTCTCATTAAAGACTAAACTTATTGCAATGATTGTTGGCGCCAGTATGATTGGTGTATTTGTTTCTGGTTCAGTAGCATTTGCAGTCTTTAACCGGGGTATGCATACTCAGAGTGTCGAAGAACTTGAAAATACTACAGGTGGTGTAAAATGGATTCTCGAGGACTGGCTTGATACTCTTAGTGGTTATGGCGATATGCTGGCTTCTACAGATCATATTAAAGGTTATCTTGACGGTTCCTATACAGATGATCCAAATGCTTATCTGAAAGAAAAGGGGCAGATTTGTGGAGTAGACCTTCTTGCAATTACCGATACAACAGGAAGGATTTATGCCGGCTGGGAAATTAATCCTGGTGAGCATCCAAATTTGCCTATTGTCAGACAGGCAATCGATGGTCGTAAAACATATGCCTATTCTAAACTTGGAACCATGAATTATGGTCTGATTTTTGCTACTCCGGTTATTAAGAATGGAAAAACTTTGGGTTGTCTTATTATTGCTTATGATATCGCAACAATGGGGTCAGATGGTTATGTAAGTATCGTTCATGATTATCATACTGTTGAATGTACCGTATTTGATGGAAAAGTTCGTGCAGCGACAACGCTTGGCGTTCATTTGCTAAATACTGAGCTTGATAATGAAGCAATTGTTCAGCAGGTTCTTTATGATGGTGAAGAATATGTAGGAAAGAATACAATTGCCGGAGTTGAGTATTATACTGTATATACACCGCTCAAAAATGATGACGGTACAGTTTCCGGTATGGTTTTTGTTGCAAAGGCTATGAAGGTAATTGATAAGGTTCGAAATCAGACAATTTCTATGATAGTTCCGGTTTCTGTAATACTTTTCCTTATTCTTTCAACAATCGGTTATTTCTTTGTCCGCTGGATTATGAAGCGTATTAATAACGTTACTGTCTTCCTTAAAGATCTTTCAAGCGGCGAGGCAGATTTGACAAAGCGCTGTAATCTTTATGTTCGTGATGAAATTGGTGCCCTTATTATCAACTTTGATAATTTTATGGATAAATTACAGGAGATTGTAAAGACTCTTAAAGATTCAAAGATAAATCTTGGTGTGAGTGGAGACAATCTGGATGCAGGAACACAGGATACTGCAAGTTCAATTACAGAAATTCTTGCAAACATAGACTCTATTCATGCTCAGATAAATAATCAGGGAAACAGTGTTTCAGAAACAAACAACTCGGTTCATCATATTTCAAGTGCAATTACAGATCTTGAAAATCTGATCGAAGACCAGTCAGCTAGTGTAACTCAAGCTTCTGCTGCGGTAGAAGAGATGATTGGTAATATTAATTCTGTAAACAAATCTGTAGAAAAAATGTCTTCTTCATTTAAGTCTCTTGAAGATAATGCTGAGATTGGCTTCTCTAAACAGGAAGACGTAAATGAACGTATTCGCCAGATTGAAGGTCAGTCGGAAATGCTTCAGGAAGCCAACACTGCAATTTCTGCAATTGCTGAACAGACAAACCTTCTTGCTATGAATGCGGCAATCGAAGCGGCTCATGCGGGTGAAGCAGGTAAGGGATTTGCAGTTGTTGCCGATGAAATCCGTAAGCTTTCAGAAACTTCTTCTGAACAGTCAAAGAAGATTGGTGAACAGCTTAATAAGATTATGAATTCTATTATTGAGGTTGTAGGTTCTTCTAGCGAAGCAAGTACGGCGCTTACAGAGGTATCTTCCCGTATTAAGGAAACAGATGAGCTTGTAATTCAGATTCAGTCTGCAATGGAAGAACAAAATGAAGGTTCAAAGCAGATTATGGAAGCCCTTCGTCATCTGAATTCTTCTACAAGTGAAGTTCGTAATTCTTCTCAGGAAATGTCTGGAAGAAACGAACAGATTGTAAAGGATATGCAGATTCTTAAGGAATCAACCGATATGATGAACACCAGTATGGAAGAGATGGCTGTTGGTGCCCGAAAGATTAATGAGACAGGAGCAACTCTTAGCGACATTTCTGTTCAGGTTAGGGAATCAATTCAGCAGATTGGTGCGCAGGTAGATTTGTTTAAAGTGTAACGTGCGCGGTGGTTGAGCCTGTCGAAACTACCGTCATTGCGAGCACGAAGTGCGTGGCAATCTATTCAAATATCTCTTTGACTGCGGTCATGTATTTGTTGCCGCGGTCGAACTCATT
>Ga0247608_10001009_pt1 | contig 41597 bp, 44 predicted proteins | sample 176DNAGHGlowgp2_FD_193490 | JGI IMG/M metagenome (GOLD analysis project Ga0247608, IMG submission 193490) | Sheep rumen microbial communities from Palmerston North, Manawatu-Wanganui, New Zealand - 1766 DNA GHGlow gp2 | ecosystem: Host-associated > Mammals > Digestive system > Stomach > Rumen ...
TGCTTTACTATCTGAAGCAATCTGTGTGCGCCACAGCGCATATCGTTTATATCGGGTACGAAGTAGAATTTCTTCAGTCCGGAGATGGTCAGCATACCACCTCCAATCTCTCAATCAGATGCTTGAGCTCAGTGAAACTAATGCCTGTCTTCACAATCTTCATTCCGTCAGGGAACTTGATACTGATGGAGATTTTCTTATTGATGTTGGCCACACGGTCAGTGGGATACTTAAAAGGATGCCTTACAGGATCATGCACCTTGCTCTCCTCACTAACCTTTGCTGCTTCAGACTGGATCTCCGCCTCTTCTTCAGCGGGAATTCCTGTCACTGTTATCGGATAGACCTTCTTATGCGTCTTCCTGTACCATTTGTCGAAAGTTGGAAAGTCAACTCCGTGCTTTGTGCAGAATTCCTCTATCGAGATATTCTTCGGGAGCCCTTCAGCCTGGTACAAAAACCAAAGGCTCTCAAAATCTTTTGAACTGTACACCATAGATCTCATTCTTAAAACGAGTCCAAAGGTATCAGATTCTCTATTCATACACAATACGTCAAAATTGACAGTTTACAATACTTATATTTGTTTTTGAACACGAATCTCACGAATCTCACGAATAAGAAATCAGAGCTTATTGTATGTGGGATTTTAGTGCAAATAGTGCAGATATTTAGTGCAATTAGTGCAATTCGTGTTCGTTTTTATCTTGCAAAACACAGAATATATTGTTCATTTATTGAACACGAATCTCACGAATCTCACGAATAAGGAATCAGAACTCATTGTATGTGGGATTTTAGTGCAAATAGTGCAGCAATTTAGTGCAATTAGTGCAATTCGTGTTCGTTAAAACTTAACACTGATAACTCAAGACTTTTTAACGTTGTCGTTATCGTTAACGTTCTTATGAGTTAATATTTCTTTATTCTGTCCGCACCGCGGACACTTAGACTCTCCTCCCCTTTATATTTTGTACCTTCGTACCATGAAACAAAACCTAAAACTCAAAACGTCCAACGAGCTTGCTCGCTCATACCTTTAGGTGTGAGAATTTTCAATTTTCAATTCTCAATTTTCAATTTACAATGGATTTAATTCAAAACGAACTTCTCCATGCAGGAGAATCCACACCAGTGACACCATTGCTGCTCCGCTTAGACGAGCACCGTATCACAACAGACAGCAACCTCGACGATGAAGACTTCCTCTTCACGATGAAAGGTATGCCATGCTTCCCGCGCAAAGACCTGACAGCCATCACCGGCCAGGCCAAGACGGGTAAGACAGTATTAATCTCCATGCTTCTGTCATGCGGCGCTATGGCAGACAATGAACAGAGCATCATCGACATCAAGCGGAATAGCAAAGAACCGCTCCGGGTGATGTGGGTTGATACGGAACAGAGTCCGAGGTCAACACAAAACATTCTCAACAAGCGCATCAAGAAGATGGTTCTGTCCAAACCTTCTGACGATACAGAGAACCAGAGTGAGGAAGAAGTATTCCCCGAGGATTTGTTCTATGTTTTCAACATCCGAAAGGCGGAGATCGACGAACGCATCGAACTGCTTGCCGAGGGTATCGACTCCTACCATCCCGACCTGGTTGTCGTGGACAATGTCCGCGATCTGACACGTGACATCAACGACGGTCCCGCTGCGCAGAAGCTGATAGAGCGGCTGATGGACATGGCCACGACGTATGACTGTAACATCACTTGTGTCATCCATCAGAACCGTAATGCAGAAAATCGCGGTCTGCGAGGTTGGCTGGGCACTGAACTGATGAACAAAGTGTTCGAAGTTTTCGCATGTCAGAAGACTCGTCAGAAGGAGGATGTCAAGCCAACCTTCTCTGTTGAGCAGTCGCTGACTCGCAAATACGACATTGACAGTCCGATGTACTACCAGATGAATGACAAAGGCCTTCCTGTGACTTGTGAGGCTCCTGCCGTTCAACCTCGTAATGCCAATGGGCAGTTTGCCAGCTACGGCAAGGCCGATACGGATACGCTGAACGATGCTTATATCATCCGCTATCCCGACAATCCTTCTCAGCCCTGGGAGTGGGATCTTCGCAAGCTCTTCTCTGCTGTTTTTGGCTCACGGGCCTCAATAAGCTACAACGACCTCCGTGAGGCTGTCATGAAAGAGGCTCATATCCAGCAGAAGAAATACTATGAAAAAGTTTTCTCCCTGGCCGAAGATGCCCGTGTTGTTTACAAAGACAAAGACCGCTGCGGCCGCATCGTCGTACAACTGATACCTGCCTGACCTCCCCTCCTTTCATAGCCCCTTTTATTTTTGAAATAAAAAGGGGGCTATAAAGAGGGAGGGGATAAGCAGGTATCATTTAACGCCCAGTCCATGAAATTTTTCCTACGAGCTTTGCTCTAATTTTGACCTTTGGTCGAGCCTGCTCTCTCTCGGCATAGCCGGAATAAATTCCGCTCTGCTCTCGCTTAATCGCAGCCTTCAATTCTCAATTTTCAATTTTCAATTCTCAATTTTCAATTTTCAATTTTCATGTCATTCTCAAATCTCCCTTCCTCTTTGGGAGGGGCCGGGGGTAGGCCCTTCTCCTTTCGTGATGCTTTGGCATCGATCCGTCAGCAATTAGCTGAGGACGCCTCACGCCATCTCATCCTCTATCGCGACGGCCATCTCGTGGCACGTCATCAGAGTTGCAACAGTTGCTTCTGCAAGGCCGTTGTGGCCTCTGGTTATCTCAACCAGCAACAGATGCAGCATGCCGTAGAGCGCTATCACCTTGGTCTCTCCCGTGACGGTGGTGTCATCTTCTGGCAGATGGACCATTTAGGCACTGTATATGATGGCAAGATTATGTACTACCGTCCCGACTGCCACCGTGACCATCATCACAAGCCCACATGGGTCAGTGCCGAACTCAAGCGCTTCTACCAGCCACCTTTCGACATCCCCACGTCGCACTGCCTCTTCGGCACCCACCTGCTGAGAGATGTCACACAGAAAGCACAGAAATTACAGAAATTTAACGATAACTCTACTTCGGCGCAAGCCGATTCTTCACTCTTCACTCTTCACTTCCCAAGGTCGCCGTCGTCGAAGCCGAGAAGACCGCCGTCATTCTCTCGGAGCACTACCCCGACTGTCTGTGGTTAGCCTCTGGCGGCTTGGAGACCCTGCGCCCGGAGCTGCTGTTCCCGCTGCGCGGCCACCGCATCATCCTCTTTCCAGACACGGATGAGACCTGTACGGCCTATTCCCGCTGGTATCAGGTCGCCCATGAAGCCTCCCGGCTCTTAGGCCATCCTGTCTTTGTCAGCCCTATCTTAGAGCAGCGTGCCACTCCCGCTCAAAAGCGCCGCAAAATCGACCTCGTCGATTTCCTCTTTCCTCCCCCATAGTTTGCACGCAGATTTCACCCCGTTTGCACGCTCCAAACGCCCCGTTTGCAGCCTCCATCCAAACCCTCACACAGATCTCACAGATCCCACAGATAAAATCTCAAAACTGTCATGGCCGCCTACGGCGGTGCTACGAGCTTGCTCGCTTCTACCTTTAGGTGGAAGAAATTTCTCAAAATTAATCAAATAATAATTCTAAATAGTTTATGAATAATTTTTTTTTAATTTCCACGCGTAGCGTGCTCGTTAAACTTTAACTTTTCAATTCTTCAACTTTTCAATTCTTAAAAATGAAGTCCTTTTCAAAGTCCGAGCTGGCCAACTGTGCCGGTGTCACTGTCAAAACCCTCATGAACTGGTGCAAACCCTATCAGTCCGAGTTAGAATCCATGGGCTGGCGTCCCACTGCCAAGATCCTCCCTCCACACATCGTCAAGTTCATCGTAGAAAAATTCTGCATCGACATCCCTTAACATCTCTCACACAGATCTCACAGATCCCACAGAATTATATTTTAAAGGATTATACGATGAATACCCTCATGCATGTCATTCTCGCCAAAGTTGACAAGCAGTCCCAAATGCTTGTTCAGCAACTTCAAATAAGTCCTAAGCTGCTTATAAAACACAGGTTTCATCTCCTCTACCGACTTAAGCTCAACGATAATACGGTCTTCAACAAGAAGGTCAAGTCTTAATTCAGTATTTAGCACATGACCTTTATAAACAACAGGAACATGTTTCTGTCGCTCAACCATCAAGCCCCTGTTTTGAAGTTCAAAGCAAAGTGCCTCTTCATATACAGACTCCAAGAGTCCCGGCCCAAGCGCATTATAGACTTCAAAGACTGCACCCCGTATCAAGTAAGTTATCTCATTGTCCGTCATCATAAAATATCCGTGAGATCTGTGAGATCTGTGTGCGACATTAAACTGCAAAATCCTGCGAAACCTGCCGCAACCCGAAACCATCCTTATAGAATGTTGTACCTTTGCATCATGGAAATGAGGAGTGAAGAGTGAAGAATTTCCTACCGGGCGCCCAGGATTCCGACCTCAAACCTCCGACCTCCCCCACGAGCTTTGCTCGCTCAAAACCAGTTATCGTTATCGTTCACGTTATCGTTATTAATTTTTCAATTTTTTAATCTTTAATTTTTAATTTTTAATTTTTTCTATGCCCGTATTAATCAAAGTCACCAAGAACAACAATTCCAAGTCCCTGGCCTTCGGCAAGTACTACGGCCATGTCGTCACCACCAAGACGATGACCTATTCTGAACTCTGCAAGCACATGTCTGAGCACAACAGTGTTTACGGTGAAGATGTCTGCTCCGGCGTCGCTATCAAGCTGCAGAACTGTATCCTGGAGCAGCTGCTGGAAGGCAAGAAAGTGCAGTTCGGCGAACTCGGCACCTTCTATCTCGCCACGAAGAGCAGTGGTGCCACCAAGGAGGAGGACTTCAACCTCGGTTCCGACATCAAGGGTCTCTACCTGCGCTTCGCCCCCAGCCGTCAGGATATCAACGACCTCTCGTCGAAGACCCTCAAGAAGCGTGCCTCGTTCATGAATGCCAAGGAACTCATCGAGGGCAAGCCCAAGAAGTCCGACGAAGATCCCGAAGGCGGCGAGTAATCCTCTCTTTAACGGGAACGATAACGTTAACCTTAACCTTAACTCTCTTGCGCAGCCTGTTATCGTTATCGTTAACGTTATCGTTGTTTAATAATTTTCACTATTCACTTTTCACTTAGAATCAATGAAAAAAATCAATTGGAAAACTGTCATTCAGTTCGTCATCACCGTCCTCACTGCCGTCGCCAGCTCCTTCCTCACCCAGAGCTGTAGGAGCTAACCCGCGCTAATTTTCTATTCAACAATACTGGCCGCCTATGGAGGATAATTCATAGAAAATTAATCATATCTGAATTTGAATATATTTTTGAATAATTTCCACGCGTAGCGTGCCAGTTAAACTTCCTACGAGCTTTGCTCGCTTGTACCTTTAGGTGCAAGAATTCTTCAATTCTTCAATTCTTCAATTCTTCAATTCTTCAATTCTTCAATTCTTCAATTCTTCAATTCTTAAATTCTTAAAATGCGTAGCATCAACCTCATCGTCATCCACTGTAGCGCCACGCGCTGCGACCGTCCTTTCTCGGTCACCGACCTCATCGCCTGTCACCAGGCTCGTTTCGGCTTCACCGCCTACCACTATTACATCACCCGTGATGGTCAGATGTACCAGACGCGTCATGAAAACCTCGCCGGCGCCCATGCCAAGCATTACAACCAGCACAGCATTGGCATCTGCTATGAGGGAGGTCTCGACACCCAAGGCCGTCCTACCGATACCCGGACACCCGAACAGAAGCAAGCCCTCGTCGCCCTACTCCGTAGTCTGAAGGAAGACTACCCCGATGCCACCATCCTCGGTCATCGTGACCTTCCCGGCGTCCGCAAAGACTGCCCCTGCTTCGATGCCAAGGCCGAATATGCCGACCTCTGATTCCCGAAACGCTCTACGACCTCCACTCGTAGAGCGTTTCTGTTTTCGTTGACGTTGACGTTCACGTTGTTACAACACTAAACAACTGTTGAGCTATCAACTTCCTGTCATGATGCTTCAGCACCTGACGTTGTCCCTCAGCCGCCATCTCCTCATACTTTCTCCGGTTACTTTTCTCATAGCTAGGCATTTCGTTCTCGTTCACGTTAACGTTATCGTTCTTCACAATATCCAGAAGTACTTTTATCACCTCCTCCGGCTTTTGGTATACGATACACGATACACCATGCTCCACAGCAATATTCTCCATGGCATACGGTGTCCCAATCACCAACAGTCCGTTGGCCAGAGCATCCAACACCTTCCCTTTCGTTCCAGTACCTATGGCTATCGGCGTAATCTGGATGTCATGCTTACAAATCTCTTCGATATAGTCCGGTGCAAACGTGATATGCTCCACCTCATATCCTGCATTCTTCAAAGCCTCCACATGTTTCTCCCATCCTTTCCCAAGGAATGTATAGGAATAATGGCTCTTCAATTCTTCAATTCTTCCATTCTTCCATTCTTGTATAAGCAAATCTGCCTCCTCCTTCATATAATAGTTATACTGCCCCGCAATCAGCACCTTTATCTTCGGCTGATGAAACTTCCTGTTATCGTTAGCGTTAACGTTATCGTTTACGAAGTGCTGACGCACTTCGTAATGCGGATGCCTCAAAAACTTCGCTTTTACTTCTGGATTAATCTGCTGCAGATGTCGGACATCCTCCTCTCCTACTGCATAGTAAGTAAAGTTCTCATCCGTACAGAATTCCCGTTCCATCCGAGTATACTTACGGTACATCAGCGCACACTTCCAATAGTCAATGGGATTATTCATCACGAACCGCCGCCCCAACATCCGGTAGTAATACAACGATTCTGTATCTGGTCCTATTTGTATCCTTTGAAAATCAGGGAACTGTTTCACAATACGCGACAACTCCTCTCCCATTACCCATATCATATCTGGATCCTGTGCTTTGATCTCTTCAATCTGCTGCTTGGGCAATTTAATGTAATTCATAAACGGATACTTGAGGAACATGCGCAAGAACAGCAGATGCAATTTAAACATCCACCGATACCATCTAGGCAGTGGCACCTTTTTTATCGTCGCCCCCAGTTCCTTCTCCACCTCTGCTATCTTCTCATCACTCAACCCATTATTATTAAAGGTATATATTTCAAACAGGTTCCCATTGACGTTGACGTTATCGTTGACGTTATCGTTGACGTTCACGTTAAGAACGGTTCCCGCTCTCATCCCTTTTATCAAATGAAAAGGCAACGCCGACGTCCCTCGAATATTCTCAGATGCAGGAGTAACAAGCGTAATTAATGCTATTCTCATGATATTCTTTTTCGTTATAATTCCCGTTATCGCTGACACTAAACACTCATAACGAAGAACTAAAATCTAACAAGTAATTTCACATCAATCTTCTTAGTAAATTCTTTTGCTCCAGCACGAGTCAGATGCAGCCCATCGTGACTAATGAGTTTTTTGTCTTGCGTGAATAAATTAAAACTTCCATCCTTATTTCTGATGGAGTCCATCAGATTAATATACATTCCTTTAAATTCCAGACATTCATCTCCATTGACGACATCCCTCTTATAAGGTATGGTGCGTTCATAATCTCCAGTAAATCGTGCGTGGTTATAGAAGCAGCCAATACCTCTGCCAAAGTTTTTGTGTCCGACACGGTAGAACTTCTTTTCCATCATGGCAGGCAGATAGTCAACATATTTGTCAATAGAGGCATTATTAGCAACAAATATGATGTCAGCTTCAGCTATCTTCTGACGCAAGTCATTAGCAATGTCTTTGGAATATGCAAGATTAATTCCATCTATATTACTTTCTAACATGATATTTATCCAGTCGCGTGCGTAGCTATCACCGACAACGAGAATGTTCTTCTTTCCATTTTTGGGAGGGAACGGCTTTTCGTACAATGTTGTAATACGTTCATTGTATTCCTGAGGTTCCCATGTTTTGTAGTCATTGACATAAACCTCTAATTCCGGAATATCTCGTACTACACCCTGAGTCTTGTAATACTTGATTGAGAAAGCAGAGATGGCACAAGTTATGATAGTACAGAAAGCAAGTGATATATATGTGTGTGTCTTATTATTCTTAGTGAACTTGACAATGCCTTGTTCTATCCACATATATGATAAATACCCCACAACTAACGATAGGAATGTAGTTGTTACGTAAGACCAGACGGTAAACTCATTATTAATGATATATCTATAAAAGGCCAATACAGGTTGATGCCATAGATATAGGCTATAGCTTGCAACACCCAAGGATGCAAATACAGTAAATAATTTTCGCCCCCCCCAGAATCCTTCCGTCTGTGACAATCGTTCGCTATAGAGTAAAATCAGCACTGATAGCGCTACAGTGAGAAGCAAACGAACCTTTGTCATGTCATAGCTTTCGTTAATGCATAGTAGGATAACAACAAAGAACAGAAAAGTGAACATAATCTTATTCTGATTGTTGTCTTTTTGTCGCTCTATTTCATATAAGGCAACCAACCCTCCTGCTGCAAATTCGAAGAGACGTGCAGGGAGGAGGTAGAAGGTGACGGCTCTGTCTATGTCCGGGAAAATAAAAAACAGCAAGGAGCAGACAAATACTAATATCAATGTTATGCGTGAGCTATTAATGTAGTTCTTTGCGAAACGGTGACATAGCATGAAGACCAGCGGATAGAGCACATAGAACTGGAAGATAACTCCTAAGTACCATGTGTGCATCAGGGGTTTAAAGTCATTGGAAGTATCCCAATAATTGCCTGCTGTAATATACTGTACAAAGTTATTCACAAAAATACTGGTCCCTACTGCTGTCTCGCAGGTGTTCTTATAGGCATCAGGGAGCATGGTGAAGTAGCCTCCAGCCAATGAAACGACTGTAATCAATAATGCCAATGGCCATAGTCGTACCAGACGCTTGCAAAGGTAGTCCCAATAGCTGAAGTGGCCCTTCTCATAGGTGTGAATGATGCTCTTGGTTATCAGATAGCCTCCGATAACCAGGAATATCTCAACACCTAAATAGCCGTAGGTGAAAAGTCCTGCATGATAAAGGATGACTGCCATAATGGCAATCCCTTTGAACAGGTCGAGTATTTGATTTCTGGAACTCATAGTTTACTCAAAATTGAATCGCAACTGACAATGTCAAAAATGTAAACTGTCTATTTTGACATATAGCTTTTAAAATCATCTTTATAGTAATTATTGACTTTGACAATGCGGCATAGCCATTAAGCCGTATATTGTATTTTAACAAACCGTTGATAAGAAAGATTCAGTATCCTTTATCATATCATATAATTTATTATTTACATCTTTGTAATCAATTATAGACATTGGAACATTTATGTCGTTATTTATATAACGTTCTTCTAACCCCAGAGAACTTAACAAACTTTTAACTCTACTGCTGAACCTGTCAGGTGCAACAGAGAGAAAAGGTATGTTGAAATTAACAGAAAAAGCCGTTCCATGGAATGAACTTACAATAGAATAATCCGCATTAGCAAACAATTGAATAAATAATTCAGGAGAACAATTTGTAAAAAAACAATCCACATCTTGTCTTTTCCTTATATTCTTTGCTGCATTAATTTCATAAATGCTTAGGTTGTTTTCTTTTGCTACCTTCAAGGCTATTTCATGAATTAAGTTATTACATTTATCTTCAACAGAATAGATTAAAAGGTAAGGGCTTGTTTTTGAAAATTTATTGTATTCCCCTACTATTTGAAGCCATTCTTCTTTTGTTAGTAGTAGTGTAGGATCTAATACATGTTGAACATTATTTATCCCGATAGAATTTAAAATGTCAACAGCTTTATTTTCACGTACAGAAATAAAATGATATTCAGATAGATATTTCTTTATGCTATCTACGTGTTCATTCGGAAACGATTCTGTTCCAATACTCGCTGAGAAAGCAACTTTTTCTCCCTTTGCAAATGATAAAAAATAAACATTGTCAAAATGATTATTATTGTGAGAAATGTTCCATACTTGGTCGCTTCCTGTCATGTAAAGATCATAATTGAAATCATCCTTCTCTATCTCATGTAATGAATGATATGTCTTTGTAAACTGAACTCCTTTATTTTGAAGAAATCTTTTCACCTTATAATCTTTATGTCTATTTATCCAAGAATAATATAAAGCAAACAAATGACGAATCATCCATGGTCTATCTTTCCATAAATTAAGAGCGTATTGTCTGCCGAAGAGGTAATCTCTGATATAATCTAAAACAACCACATCATGTCCCATTTGTTCAAGTTTCTTTACTGTGGCATAGGTCTGAAGTGATGTTCCAATATTGTTATTATCAATGATAGTAACTAGTAAAATCCTCATTATCTTTTTGTTAATTTAAATTTGCTTGCAAGTTGATACAAATGGAAAACTGCAATGAGAAAAAATCTACGTATTTTGTTATTGCCCCAATATGTCTGTGCAGAATCTATGCATAGGATATATGGCACGAATGAAGTAATCTCGTGCAGTCTTCGAATGAAAATACTATCTATAAAAAAATCGTAATTCACATTTCTACTTTTCCAGTAATCCCTTGACCATAACAAAAAACTATTTGAAGCTCTGAATTTTCGAAGATACCCCTCATTCGTTTCACTTTGTCCTGTAATATTTTCTTCGCTCTTCCTCCAATATACCCTAGAAGATGGTATTGTAATAATACCCTTCTCTCCGAACTTTACCCATGTTGCTGTGTCGCTTCCCCAAGCCAAATCGAAATACTGAAAGCCTCCCAGTCTATTATAGACATCTCTTGAAAAGATATATTCAACAGCAAATACAGATATTTTTCCTGTTAATTTATTTTTAAAGAGATAAGTCGATGTAACAAACGAAGGGAAAATACATTCTTTTTTAATAGATGATTTTTCATCTACAATATTGACATTAAATCGTATTAGTTCTATCTTGTTATTTTTATCAATTTCTCGATAAAAACTCTCGATGCATGTTGGGTCCATGTAATCATCATCTGAAAACAGCCAAATCCAATCTTCGCCTTGCGTCATATCTATACACCGTTCCCATTGTGCAACAAGATTTTTTCTTCCTATGTTGTTCTCAAAACGATGATAAACATAGTCAAACTTACCTTTGTATCGGGAAACTATCTTGCTGATGCCCTCCGGACTATTGTCATCACCTATATACACAAAAAAACGCTTGTCCGTCTGGGACGCAATAGAATCTAATGTCTCAGAAAGAAATTTTGCCTTATATGCTGGTATTACTATGGCTAATTTTTGTTTTTTTTTGTTATTATCTTTAATTATATTGTCCATGAAGATATTCTCATTTTGTTTTATGAAGAACTGTTTTCAGTTCTGAAGCAATCTGCTTACTCCATTTTACGGAACCATCTCTGTTCAGATGTGCCATATCAATATACAAATCTGGATTATCAACGTAATCAGAATCGCAGAAATGGTCTAATACAGGGACATGATATTGTTGACAAAGTGCCTTAACTTGAGTTAAGCCTCCATGGTCTTCGTGAAAAGAGTACATAGGCGAAATAGCCATTACGAGTTGACATTGTGAACTGACTTCACTGATGAAACGCTGCATATAATACAGTTTCAAGGAATCCACGGTATATTCAAAGGAGGCATAACTCACAGTCTTGGGGTTTAACTTAGCATTCCCTTGCTTACTATATCCATTCTGGTGCCAGTCTGACATCCTGTAGCATGACAAGTACTCTAAAATCGAATGAAACTGGTAAGTCTTTGACAACATCTTGTATCGCTCAGTTGGATCAACCTTCCAGAAGATGGAGTCTATACCATCAACCTTACCATAATAAGGTCGCAAGGGGTTGATAAAAATAGAATTATCATCACGCACCATCATATCTACGATAGGGAGCACCTCGAAAACCACAACCTTTGGAATATATCTTTGTGAAATAATCTTCCAACGGCCATAATGAAATATAACACCCATACCATGATAACCACAATTAAACACACTCATCCCCAAAGTATCCTCAAGTATCTCTGGATCATACTGATTTTGTGCCTTAGAAGAACCGAAAATCAACATATCTGCTGTTGTACTATCACAAATATATTGATTTAGTTTTAATCCACCACCTTTGGGATGATTTACAAGATATTGACAAACCACCCCATACCCACAGTCAAAAACAATGAGGATAGCAGCAAAAATGAATAATTTTAGAATTATCTTTTTCATAATCTAAAAACCAGAATAGATAAACTGACCACCATACACACCCATGGTCATAATCAAGATTGCAAGAGAAAGGTATGTCGCCCACCTCACCACTATATACCGACTATGGAGCAGGCGCAAAGACTTGACATCATACTCGTCCATCAAGTCCTTGAATATCACTATGGCAGAGAAAATGAAGCATGCAGCCCAGGGCGAAACAGAGCCTGAGAAATCTGTGAAAATCTTGGTATACACAAGAAAAGCATCACTAATTGACGGCATATAAAAGAATATCATAGAAAAATTAAACAACAGGAACGTATATATAATACGGCAGAACTTAATCCGCCCTTTTGATTTGAAAGAATTCATTCCGAAATGCTTTTCAATAACCTGAAAAACACCATGAATACTACCCCACACGACAAATGTCCAATTGGCACCATGCCATAAACCACTGACAACAAATGTCACCATAATATTCCAGTAGTTCCTGGCTCTTGAACACCTACTACCACCAAGTGGTATATAGATATAGTCTTTCAGCCATGTTGACAGAGAGATGTGCCATCTTCTCCAAAATTCGGTAATAGACTGTGAGAAGAAAGGGCGCTGGAAGTTGTTTATTAATTCAAAGCCCATTATTTTACCAACACCAAGAGCCATAAAGGAATAGCCTGCAAAATCGCAATATACTTCCATCGTATAGCATACACTTGCCATAAACAGTGTCAATCCTCCATTCGTTTGAAGATGCGCGTATGCATCATTCACATTAAGACCTAAACGATCAGCCACAACGACCTTCATAAACATACCCCACAAGAGCCATTTAAGTCCTTGTACAACTTGATTATAATTGAACGAGCGTTTTTTCTTTATTTGTGGTAACAGGTCTGCTGCCTTACTAATGGGGCCGGAAGCTATCTGTGGGAAGAAACATACGAATAGCATATAGTCCCACCAATTGCGTTCTGCTTTTATTCGCTGTAGGTAAACGTCAACCAAATAACCTATTGCTTGAAGTGTGAAGAAAGATATACCGAGTGGCATTGCCCAATTGAGACCAGGTAGGCCAACTTGAATATTTACCCCTCCCAGTAGTTCAGTAATGCTGTCATTCAGGAAATTGTAATACTTGAACACCAGCAGTGGTAAGGCAGCTAGTATGAGTCCACTACATACAATATACTTTTTCCTGCGGTACGCTTTGTCACGCTCTATCTTCAGTGCAGCAAGATACGTAACTGCAGTAACCCCTAATAATACCAGAGCATATACTGGTTTCCACTGTAGATACAAACCATACGAGATGGCAATTAACAGGTAATTGCTCCATCTGGGTACAAGTTCCTTTCTTCCCATCCATCTTGTTACCGTCCAATATACGCAGAAGATGATGGGGAATAGCCAAAGAAATTGGAAACTGTTGAAAATCATTTTCTAAGAGTGTAAACTGTCAATTTTGACGTCCAGGCTTGAAAACCATCAAGGTGGTTTTTGCCACCTGACGCGTCTATACTAAATTTAAATTTGATATTTTTTAATACCTATGGTCATAAGTAACATATTCTCGTAATCTGTTCTTCCCTGCATGACAGCCTTGAATATAATTCGAAGCTGCTCACGCTCGGCAAAGTGAGCAAGCTCACTCTGTCCTCGCTTAATCGCAGCTTTCTTCTTTGTACCCTTCTGACTGGTAGAGCCAAAGCGGACTTTGTTACCGACTGATATCTGGGACAGCAAGTCATTCACTTTCTGCTGAAGGGTCTTGTTGATGTTCATCGACCTCAATCTCGACTCGGGAGAGTCTGAGCTAGCTCAGCTATCCTCTCGCTGATCATTCGGTTCTGAGTGGTAAGATCAGCCACCTGGTTGGTCAGCCTGTCGATAGACTTCATCAGGTTCGACTGGGTCTTTATGTCCTGTTTATGGGTATCCCGAAGATCCTTCACTATGTCCTTCAGTTCCTGGTTCTCCTGGGCCCGCTGATCCTCGCGCTTAACAAGGAAATGTATTATTGAAATCAGCTGGTCCTTTTCCATAGAAGTGTATGGGTCTTCCGTAGTAGTCATGGGGTCATCTACCTTTCTATACCGTCCAATTCTTAAAACGAGGCCCGCTCGGCTATGCCGCTTATTCGAGCTTGCAAGTCTTAAGAAAGGTGTCATTTTCCAAATTCATAAACAAGATGTCAAAATTGATAGTTTACGTCCTATTCTAGCAAAGTAATAGTTCTATCATATTGATCTTCTATAACTGACACACCAAATCGTTTCAATGGACGTCTTAATGCATCAAAAAATCGTTTTGAGAAAGATTGCCTGTTTTTCCTTAAAGGTTCGTCCTTCCAAATTGTTTGTATTCTATATTTAAAGAATTCACCTTTAAAAGGATGATTACATCCCTTACTCCATGGTTGTGGACCACACAAGTGAAGTATTACAGGGTCTACACGACCTTGTTCCAAGTCATGCTTATATTTCAGATATTCAAAAGAATAATACTTAGTTTTATAATAAAAGCCAGATTGAACATTATATTTAATAGGAATATACTTTTTCGAATTATGAAATATATAATTCAACACATCTTGATCATAAAACTTCAACAATTGGTGTTTTTGTTGCAACACATCGATAATTTTCTTTTCAATATGATGCTCCCGCCAATAATCTAAATTCATATATATTACTCCAGCATTAAAATAACCTTCTTGTGAGGGATATTGAAGTCGATTATAATGAGAAATTATTCCTTCAAGAGAATCTGGCACACCTGCTATTCCGTATGAAGATAAATCTATATTCCATAACTCTTCTAAAGAATGGCGGATGATACAATCACAATCCAAATATAATATTTTGTGAATGTCACTCGGAAGAAACTTGAAAGCAAATAACCTATAAAACACATAGCGAGGGTAATATGAGCATTCTACTAACATTGATTGAGAAATAACTTCTTCATCTACCATGATAAAATCAATCGAATTTCCAAAAGGAGTTACAATATTACGCAACTTATTTTGATTGCTTATAGAAAACGCATAATCCGTAACAACATAAAAATGCAGGGTGCCATTCGGATTATTGACGCATGCCGAATAGAACATAACGCCACAAGGCATGGCGTAGTTGTCGCTTGGCGTTGATAAAATATTAATCATACTAAATATTCTTAAGGTAATTGAGAGAAACTTCTCTTTTCAATTGTAAGTTGCTATTTACAATTTCATATTCTTGTGAACGTATTACAAGCTCTTTTTCAATATCGAATAATCTGTCTGACGCTCCTAATGTTTCTAATAAATCTTTATATCGATAGTCCTGTTCGTCACCATATAGTAATGCGAATAAGGGTCGGTTAAAAATAAGGGAGAAGGCTACACCATGAAAAGATGATGTAACAACAGCTTGTGCATGTTTTATAAGTGCAACATAATCAACTGGAGAATGCATGCCATAACTCATGTAAACTACCTTACAGTTCATACGAGCACCCAATTCCTGTGCCCTTTGTCTGACTAAACCCGGATTTTTCATGTAAGTCCTCGCTGCATAGACAAATATATAGGGTTCATTAGGGACATACGTGCTTTCAAAAGAATCCCAAATAACAGGATTAGCAGCTAACGTTGGGTCAATGTTTGCCTCAACCCTATAAGGAAGATTGTATTCCTTGTTCATAAACGTTGCAACTGGCATTTCCCTAACGGATAAAAGGGAAAAGTTCCCTAATGATTCTTCTATAAATGCGCGATTTGTTTTTCTGAGACTTTCAATAGAGGTGCTTGCTGCATAAGACACCAATTTTGAATCCGGTTTTCTTTCAAATCTACCCCAAAAAACAGGATCTTGACGATGGAAAATATTCCAGTTCCATACTTGGTCACTACCTATCACATACGCATCAAAATCTGATGGTATGGAATCCTTATCGCATAAAGGCGTGCATTTTAAATACACAGATAGGAAATTGTCAAAATTGCCTTTTCTAATACGGTTACCTTTAATGTTTCGTGGATAATAATATACACTACGCAAATGGCCATGAACTAATAATCTCATCATACCTGAAAAAGATAAAACAGGCCTATTTGACGCCTCAACCTCAGGCTGAAGATAATTTATGACCCAAGCGTCATGACCGAGACTTCGCAATAATTCCTGTAAAGCATAAGCTTGCAAGACAGCACCAACATTTATTGCACGATTAACTGTTAATATTCCTACCTTCATGGTTTAATCTTATTAATAACCCGCTGTATGGCATGAGCATTCTCTTCGCCAATCAGTTTTTTTATCTTATCCTTTCGCTGATTTTCTTTTGATTTTTCAATACTATTCATAAGTTCCAATGCATTATTCTCTTCAACAGAATCCGTAAAGACCTCAAAGACAATGGGGCGATTGGAGAATGTCGGAGAAACGAAGGATTTCATAGCTTGCAGAAATTCTTCTTTCGTAGATGCAGTCAAATAACCAAAGCCCAGATCCTCAGCATAATGTTTCACAAGCAGAGGTGACTTATTACCATAGTGCCGCGCAGCCGCAATAAACTCATCTGCCTCGTCACCCAAGCGAGAAGCGGGATGAGAGTATAACTTAAATTCTGTTCCCTTAGCATTGTTGACTAACATAATACGCACATTTCTGCCTACATGTCTGTTACCTAACACATTCATATCATAGAAAAATGCCAGATCGCCGAAGAAACCAAAGTGAAGCTGTTGCGGATGAGCTAATGAGGCTCCTATTAAGGCAGACATTCCACCATCAATGCCAAACCCTCCAACATTGGAATAGGAGGTTACCGATGGATCTACATCAAAGAAGTTCCATGCACGTAAGGAATTTAGTATGCCGAAATGAAGAATGCAATTCTTTGGTATGTCAGGAGATAAAGTTTTAGCCATCCATATATTGGAGAAAGGAATCTCGGGAATTTTGCATCTTACTTTTGCAATTTCATTCTGGCACTCTTTCCAATATGTGTTTTGATAGGCTGTAGTCGTGTTGCAATCCTCTACAGAATAGTGTTTGAAGAAGTCAAGCTCGCTCATTTCGCAGACTGTAGATAGCTTCTTAAAGGTGTCTTTAATTGCACCGTCTTCGCATACCCGCCATACTTCCTGTGTTCTTCCCATCTTTCCTGTCAGGTAATAATCGCCTGACACATCACCGATGTGAATGAGTAGGCGCGACATGAATATTGGGGATAAGTACCAATCCTGGGAGGCTATAATAGAACCACGAACCTGATACTTGCCATGATAATTGCTCGTCTGGTCACAGAAGACTACAGCATTATTCTTTGCACAAAAGCTATCTACAGCTTTTGTGAGTTCCTCCGACCATTCAAGATGAGCGCCGACGAATATGCCGATTTTTCCTTCTGGCAGGATTGGGAGTTCGTTGATAGAGGAAACCCGGTTGATAACTCTAACAGGAGGCAGTTCCTGCACATGGAAGTCACCGTCAGTTTTCTCGATATTAATATGAACTGGCCCCGTGCCATGATGATTCAGTTCCAACAAGACTTTATTCACCTGTATCATACAGTCCCATTCATCCTCCGGAGTGCGTACAGTCCTTGCCACCACACTGATTTTGGCAATATCCTTTTGTATTTGTGATCGGTCAATGGTCTGTGCAATATTGTGTCCTATCATCGAGATTGGAGCCGATGAAGTCAGAGCGATAACTGGAAGATGACGATAATAAGCCTCTGTTAAGCCTGACACATAGTTTCGTGATGCCGTTGCACCAGTACAACTCAATACAACAGGCTCACCAGACTCTGCTGCCAAGCCGCATGCCATGTATGCGGCAGAGCGTTCATCTGCAGCAGAGTACATCTCAAAGAACGGGTCATGCTGCATACTGACAACAATCGCCATGTTCTGTGTACCAGGCGACGCAACTACTTTTTTGATACCACGTGCTTTCAATAGATACAATACTATTTGCGCATTACGGACCTCTGTATAATAATGATTATTCATTTGTTACTTTAACTACGAATGTTTAACCTGCTCATTTGTTCCAACCCCTTAATTTGATAAATAATATCAGAATAGTGTCGTTGGCGAACTTCCTTATGAATACATATATTATAGAATTCTTCCATTGACTTGACAAAATGATTACATGGAGGACATTCCAATATCTGTTTACAGCCTTGCTTCTCTACAATGATTGAAGTCAGCTCATTTTCTTTAGGAGTAAATGCTTTAGGACAAATTATTTTACCTTGACTTCCCCATATTTCATAATTACATTGATAATAATTATCAAAGCCAAAAGATAATTCTCCACTTATTCCATCGTTTGTGCATACGAAGGCACTTCCATAAATAGAAGTGTTGTTACCGTCAAAATAAATATTAGAAGCTTTTATTTCAAAACTATTTCCCAATAAATAATTAATAGCGCGCCAAACATAACCGCCAACATCGTAGAGTGCTCCACCACCAATATTGGCATCATACCTAAAATTGGAATGATCTGCAAGAGGAGGAAAGCCAAAAGATGCCCTCACTAACCTAATATCTCCTATTTCTCTTTCTTTTAATAGCTTCTTTACTATTCGATGCTGATCATGGTATTGAAACATATAGCCTTCCATCAATGCTAATTCATTTTGATTTGCATTCCGTATCATCTCTTCTGCATCAGCAACTTTCATTGCTATTGATTTTTCGGCATAGACATGCTTACCCGCCATTAAAGCTTTATTTATCCATTCCTTATGGAGTCCAGATGGAAGTGGCACATAAATTGCATCTATGTCTGCTCGGTTAATTAGCGTGTCATACCCTAAAAGAGCCTCACACCCGAAAAGAGAGGAGAATTGAAGAGCCTTTTCATCGTTACGGCTTGCAACAGCAACAAGACTATAATAATCGTGCAATTTCAGGATAGCGGGGACAATATGTTCCTTTGCCACCTTTGCACAGCCAAGAATACCAATCCGAATCTTTTCCATCTTCTTATCTTCTGTAATTGATGGACTTACCCTCATTGCAAACCAATATTTGACCATTTAGCAAGTTAGAGGCATCAGATAATAGGAATGAAGCAATTTCCGCAATTTCCTCTGGGTAATAAACCCTCCCTGTTGCCTGTGTAGATAATGCCAGATTGCCGTCTTGCTTAAATCCGGTCATGTCGGAAGCTGTAACTCCAGGCGCTATTGCATTCACTCGAATATTACTCTTAATCAGTTCTCTTGCAAGCCCTTGTACCAATGTATTGATTGCTGCTTTTGTTATACCATAGGGTAAGTCATCAGCCATCATTCCTCTTTCAGAGGAAACAAACAAAATGTTTCCTGATTTCAATTGATTTGCTTCGAATTTCTCAATAAACTTTTGGGATAAAAAGTAACCTGACCGCAAGTTTGTGTTTATTTGAGTATTGAAGTCATCTAAAGTAACATTTCGAATATTGCCTTCATGATGAGAGACACCTGCATTATTAACCAGACAATCTACCTTACCCATAATGTTCCATGCTTCTTCTAAGAAATCATCAAACATTTCTATTTTTTGAACATCAAGAGGCAAGAAAGAACATCCTATTTCTAATGCACTTTTTTTGAGAGTTTCAACATCCCTGCCTGATATGATTACATTGGCTCCTTCCGTAACATAACGTTTAGCCATAGCGTATCCAAGACCACGTCCACCACCAGTAATAATAATGTTCTTTCCAGACAGTTTTTGTGAAGAATCAATGTAAGTGATTGTTGGCTTCACATTATAGACAGGCGTACCAGACAACACATATTCTATACCGCGTTTTATGTATTTTTTTATGCTCATATCGTCTCTAAAGATAAAAATATCCTTTTAAATGTTTAACAATTCGAGTAGGAAATGATATAACTTTCTTATAATACCTATAATACCTATAGAACTTATAATAAACATTATACAGCCATACTTCATGCTTTATTACTTCACGAATGGCCATTTCCGGATCTTTATCATAAGTATTTTGGAAAACATAATAAAAATACGCCAATCTTGTTGATTCATAAAATTTCGGAGACAACATCCCTGAATTACTTAAAGATTTTTTATGTAATCTATATTTAACAGTTGGGATATCAAAAAAATGAAATTTTATTCCTTTTTTTATTGAATTCAACCATTTGGGCCTATCTTCTAACAACGGAATGCGTTCATCATGGCATATCCCTAAATCACGTAACTTCTTCAAATTACAAAACTGTGATGCTGTTGGCAGGCAACTTGCATATTTAATACGCTCATATTGTTGTTCAAGAGTCATTGAAAAAAAAGAATAGTCAAAAATTTTCTCTTCATGTAATTTACATTGCTCTTTACTTGCCCCAAAAGCAACAACTCTTGAGAAAACAAGCACTGCATCTGGATGTAAACTAACATAATTCATGTTGTCTTCAATACAATTAGATAACAGAATGTCATCTCCTGCAATATCTTTTAGCCACTCAGTCTCACACGCATTCCAGGAACGATTGAAATTTCCCGAAACTCCAGTGTTGCTGTCAGGAACAATTATTTTTGTTTTTACAAAACGGTCCCCATTTTTATCAATCCAATTCTTACAGAGTTCAATTGTATTATCCGTAGAACAATCATCACAAATCTGTAATATAAGGTTTTGATATGTCTGTTCCTTAATACTCTCCAATGTTTCCAAAACATATTTTTCAGAATTGTATGTTATTACAGACACAGTGACTGTTGGTCGAGTCATAATTATTTAACTAAAGTTTCGCAAGTGAATATTCATTCATCAAGCGACTAATTTATACATTTGATATAGCTTATGGAACTTAGGATTGACATCAATAACCGCAGAAAGCAGTTCGCTGGCATCGGCAGAAATCATCTCTGCAATTTCCAGTATGGTGTCAAGTATCAGTTCCCATATCCTGTCCGTTACAGACAGCTCGAGCGTATTGCCGGTTGCATCACGGAAGAGTTCACCGATAGTTTCGTAAGCCTCAAACCGTTTTACCGTGCAAAGAATATTGTATTGCATCATCGTCAGCGTAAAGCTGGCGATCTGTGCGGAGAAGTGCACACTCTGACACTTTCCGAAGTCGAGCAATTGCTTGCAGTCGTGATATGCCACCTCGGTAGTCCATCTCATAGAGTAGGTGCGGTATGCCTTGAGGAAGCTGAGCGAGAGGTCTGTGGTGAGCAATCCGTTCCACTGTCCCTTCCTGCCACGCTTCGAGAAGAACAGTCGTACGGTAGTTCCTGCAAACTTCACGTCAATAGTGCAGTAAGTGCACTTCAAAATCCTGTTGTGCTTGGTAAGCCCCTTCTTCTGGAGCTTTTCGATAATCTGGTTGGCCGTCAGGTCACCCCACTGAGTGTGATACTTGGTCTTGCCCAATTTGATCATGCCCAGCAGGTGGCATTTGATGTGGCGGCTGGTAATCAGGCGAACGAAGTCGGCACAGGTAAACCAGCTGTCAACGAGCAGATAGTCGAAACGAATACCACGCTTGATGGCATACTTCACCATCTCGATGGCCTTGTCGGTCTTCTTCATGGTGTACTCCTTGATGCGCTCCTCAACACTTTGTCCGGTATAGTCGGCAGAGAAGCGCTCACTGCGCTGCTTGTCCGTCAGCCCCTGCTTCTTGTCGGGCTTCCGGCCTTCCTCTCCGTGAAGAGAGAAGTCGAGGAACAGCTGGCTCAGCCCGTCGCTCAGCAGCAGAGTCAGGCACTTGTAGCCCAGAATACTCTTGTGCTCAAGGTGAGAGAAAACCTTGCCAATGAGCTCACACTTGCGACCGCTCTTGGGAGCATCCGTATCATCGATAATCAGGCAGACAGGCTTGTCATGCGGCGCCGCCGTACTACGGCTGATTTTTCTCAGCAGCTGGAGGTTCATCGCATAGAGCAGCTTGCGCCACTTAACGTTACCATCATTCATAAAACGATAGAACATGTCTTTCTCACAACTGAACAGGCGGCTTAAGGATGAGCCCGAGTATTGGTATGCATTCCTGACGACGAATAACGGGAACAGCATCAGGAGATTCAGAACCTGCACGTTCGTGAACTTGCAGTTCTCCTTCTTCTCTGTTCCAATCTGCTTCGGACGTATGTTTATGCACTCCATGACTCTCATAATTGCGTTAATCGCACGATTTTTATCATTTTCTGAGAAAAAGCTTCTCAGATCTGAAATAATTGTTGTACCTTTGCTCACGGCTTCTAAGTTTGAACTTTATTGTTTGGTCACTATAAAGTTACTCATTTTCAGTGAGTTGAGCAAACTTCGAAGCTATTTTTATTCCTATTTTATGTTAAATTATGCAGGTGTGCCATCACTTGCGAAACTTTAGTTATTTAATATTAAACAAATTTATATTTTTTATAACTTCAGCGACTTCTTCTAATGTTATTGTCATTCCAATAGGCAGACTTAACTCCTGTGATGCTATCTTTTCGGTAATCGGCAGACTCATATAATTACAGTTCTTGTAACATTCCTGCTTATGAGGAGGAATGGGATAGTGGATAACTGTGCCTATTCCATGCTGTTCCAAGTAATCGTGCAATGCGTCACGTAGCCTACCCCTGTCCCCTCCCTGAAGGGAAGGGTTGTGAACGATGACGGGGAACAGGTGATAAACATTCTGCTCATCAGGTAGCAGGTCAGGCAATGTTATCAATGGATTATCAATATGCTCATAGTAATAATGAGCTATCTCCTTACGATGCTGGTTGTCTGCATCAAGGTACTTGAGTTTCACATCCAGTACTGCTGCCTGTATCTCGTCTAAACGACTATTGCGTCCAGTGTACTTAAACACATATTTCCGCTGTGAGCCATAATTGGCCAATGCACGAATGGCTTTAGCAAGTTCTTCGTCATTTGTGGTTACTGCGCCACCATCGCCTAAAGCTCCAAGATTCTTGCCAGGATAAAAACTATGGCCTGCTGCATCACCAATGGAACCGGTACGCCTAAAAGAATTACCGTTAGCGTTATCGTTAACGTTAGTAAAACACCCATGCGCTTGCGCATTGTCCTCTACAAGCTTGAAGTTGTACTTCTTGCAAAGAGCACCAATCCTATTTGTATATGCATTGCGGCCATAGAGGTGGACAATACAAACAGCTTTTGTCCTTGGAGTGATAACCTCCTCAATCCTGTCGTCATCAATCTCCAGCGTATTCAGTCGTGGCTCAACTAAGATTGGTTTCAGCCCATTTTCTGTAATAGCAAGAATCGTAGCGATATAGGTGTTGGCAGGAACAATGACTTCATCGCCAGGCTGCATGACTCCCATTTCAATATAGGCACGGAAAATCCAGATGAGTGCATCCAGTCCGTTGGCACAACCCACACAATATTTTGTACCAATAAATTCAGCATAGTGCTGTTCGAATTGCTCATTCTCCTTACCTTGCAGATACCAACCACTATTGACAACTCGGCTTATAGCCTCATTAATCTCAGCACCGTGTAATGCTGTTACGTCTTTTAAAGATAAAAAAGGTATGTTCATCTTAATAATCAATTTTTTTGTAAAATTTGGCAGGATTACCAATCCACAATTCACCGGCAGGAACGTCCTTCGTAACAACAGAACCTGCACCTATCATTGCACCTTCACCAATTGTAAGTCCTGGCAAAAGTGTTGCTCCAGCACCTATAGAGGCGCCACGACAAACCTTTGTCTGCATCAGTGTCCAATCCTTATTATGGGAACGAGGATATTTGTCGTTGGTAAACGAGACGTTTGCACCCACCATTACATCATCCTCAAGTTCTATACCATCCCAAACCTGAACACCACACTTTATAGTGACATTATTGCCAATCTTCACATCATTTTCTATCAGGCAATGAGAACAAATATTACAATTATTCCCAATTTCAGCATTGGGCAATACAACACAAAACTGCCATATCTTTGTATCATCACCAATGTGTTTAGACTGACAATCAGCTAAAGGGTGTATAAACTTAGCCATTTTTTTTGTAATTTAGAAATTCATCGTAGTCTCGGATATAATCATCCTTGTCATAACCATGAGAAGCTAAAACCATACATACGCTTCCTGACGAGAAATCGTCGAGTGTTCGCCAGATTCCGGGAACAACCAACAGACCTTGATAAGGACGGTTGAGCAGGAAGGTACGTTTCACTTCGCCGTCATCCAATGTAACCGTAAAACTGCCACTGGCAGCTACAATAAGTTGCGACAATTCCTTATGGGCATGAGCACCACGGCTCTCACCGCCAGGGACATCATAGAGGTAATAGACACGCTTTACTTCAAAAGGCACATCTTTGTTATTCTCAACAACTGAGATGTTTCCTTGAGGAGCATGATGTTTGCTCAGCTCTATCATCGTACAGTCGTAAACCTTACTTGTTTTCATCTTTATAGCGTTTGAATTCCTCATAATCACGAATATAGTCATTCACGTCATACTTAGTTGACGAGAGCACAAGAGCTAACGAGTTGGTTGAGAAATTTTTCATCTCACGCCATAGTCCCTTAGGAACAAACAAGCCATAGTAAGAACGATTCAGATGAAATGTATGCTTTTCCTTACCATCGTCAAGCACGACATCAAAGCTGCCAGACATAGCTACGATAAATTCTTGGTTCTCGCGGTAGGCATGGCCACCACGATGTTCTCCTCCTGGAACATCGTAAATCCAGTAGGTACGTTCAATCTTGAAAGGAATATCCTTGAATTCTTCGATGACAGAGAGGTTACCACGAGGGTCGGAAACCTTTGTCAAGTTAATTATCTTAGGTTTATCCATCATTGATAAAAACTTCTATTTTTAATCATCAGATAAAGCGATTTATAATCTATCACTTTGAATATATGACAGAAGACCGCATAAGACAAAAGACCTATCGCTCCACCACAAAACAGCTGTAGCCAGTCATTTTCGACCATTAAACAAAAAAGATATACGACGCCACACATTAATAGCACAGACAATATAATGTGACGCCAGTCCCACAGTTGGGCGAGTGCACCATAGCCAAACAATCGACCAGGAAGGTAGGAGTTAATAAAAAAGCAAATTACTGTCACAATCGTATTACCCCACACAATTGCCTCCACACTAATAGGTATTGTAATGGCGAGGGCACCAAGAATAAGCGGAGCCTTTGACAAGTCCATCCACATAAATAAATCTGAGCGTCCACTGGCATTTAGGACACTGATATTCAATGCCGAAAGAGGCGTAAACATACGAGCAAAACAATATAGTTGCATCATCACTAAGCATGGAAGCCACTTCTCCGTAAACACAATCACAATGAATGGCTTTGACAACATACAGAACAACATCATCAATGGGAAGACAAACATGGCTGTTGTAAACAAAGCCTTCTTGTAAAGTCGAAGCATACGGTCTTTGTCCTCTTTGACCTCACTCATTACAGGAAAGGTTACAGAACCCAAAACACCATAGATGAAGCCGGAAATCGTACTAGGTGTTTGATTTGCTTTCGTATAAAAACCTAAATCAGCACTCGTATATGTACGACCTATAAATAATGTGCTTATATTATTGATAACAACAGAATAAATTCCTGTCACAAGCAGTTTTGAACCATAACCAAACAGTTGACGGAAGGAATCCATAGAGAAACGAATAGATGGCTTCCATTTGGAATAGATAGGACATAAAACTATTCCACAAATTGTACCAGCTAAATACTGACCAACCAAGGACCACACTCCAAATCCAGAATATGCCATTGCAATTCCTATAGTTCCACTAATAATTGTGCTAATCACGTTTATCTTTGCCAACGACTTAAAATCAACCCTGATGGTCAATTGGCTGCGATGAACCATATTTAACGCTCCTAATACGACATTGATGCCTAACACACGGGTAATTGGTACCAATATGGGTTCATGATAAAAGTCAGAAATATATGGTGCTGCAAAAAACAAAATTGCACATGCTATACATGAAACGACCACATTTACGGTAAATACAGTAGAATAATCAATCGCTGTACAATTGTGTTTCTGTACTAACGCACTTCCAAGTCCACTGCTGACGAACGCTCCTGTTACAGCCATGAAAACCCCTAACATTCCTATAAGGCCAAAGTCTGACGGGGACAATAGGCGTGCCAATACCACACTAATAACAAATGTAACACCTTGAAGAGAGAATTTCTCCAAGGCATTCCAAAAAACACCATGTACAATCTGAGAACGTACGTTATCTGCCATTTCCTTTATACGCGTTGACGTTCTATGCTGTCAATAATGTCGTTGATGATGTTCTGTGAAGGCATTCCATCCTTTGGCATTAGTACCTCATTAACAAATTTCGTTCTCTGTTCTTTCATGGGGTCAACACCATTGATTACATTCTGAATAAACTGCTCAATATCCTCTTTTGATGTGCTCATATAATATTGTTTCAAACAATCCAAACCGAATTTATTAAATACTTCAGATAGTGGGTAATCACTGAGTGTTCTCATAACAGGTTTGTTGACATACAAGTATTCAACAATAAAAGACCCACTATCATGTATCATAGCATCGCTTGTCAAAAACAAGTCAATATAATCACTCTCATGTATTGTAGAATTAGGCATGTTGGCCCATTTATTATAATATGCATCAGTTTTTTCTTTTCCCCAAAGGAGATCTAATTTGCTTCTCAAAATTGGATGTGGTTTAAAAACGAATTGAACTTTTTCTTCATATTTTTTTACTATTTCCAACATAAAGTCACAATACTCCAGGAAACAAGTATGACCAAATTTACCTTTTTCAATTGTATGATGGGGGGCCCAAATAATTCTCTTTAACGAAGATATCCCTAATTTCCAAGGCTGACTATTAGGAGTATAGTTGTTGTCTATTAGTAATTCTATGCCAGGATAACCAGTATTAACAACATTACGCCCGTGAACCATTTGTTCCGTCTTTGAAAGTTGAAATTCATAATCAGTTTCGGCATACTTTCGCCAAACAAGATTGTGTAATGGCAAATTACTACTAAACCCCTTTACGGCTGAACAATTCATGAAATAAGGGACATATACCGTTAAAATATCTTTAAATTGAGTTATGTAATACCTGTCGTCAATCAATCCCTTATAAGGGTTTGTATAAAAAATAATATCTGGATTCAAATCTCTAACATTCACATAAGTATCGCTCTTATCATCAAATGACTTAATAACAGTATAACCCTTTTTCTGGAAGAAAGAATAACATTGATCCATTTTTGTAATCATATTATCTCTTCCAAAATTTACAATTGGGCAGACAAGAATAATGGGATTAAATCTATCATTTTGCAACATTAGTTCATAAATCCTATCATATTTCCAAATATCAGGAAACAATACGAAGAAAACACAATTAATCTGTGGTTTCTCCTTAAGTCCAGCTAAAGCCTTTTTATGAAGTATTCGAGATTGTCTTATTTGTATATAAAACTTTAATACCTGGATAACATCTCTTACTTTGGACTTGCACTTTATATATAAAATTCTTATACTCATTTCTGACAAAACGTATTTATTGTCCATAGAAATGCTCTAAAATAGAATCTTTGGGATAAAACCCTTTATAAATAACTCTTTCTACTAATTATTTACCCAATATTTTTTTGACTTTTTCAACAACATCCTCAGATATTACTGGCGAAATCTTTCCTGTTTCCCACTTAATCTTAGGTGTCAACAAACTGTCTTCATTGAGTGTAATATCAAACAGACAAGGCTCTTTATCATCAATCCAACCCTTGTATTTACTCAATTCATCATAGCTAGATAATTTTGCCCCTCTTATGCCATAAGCCTCCGCAATCTTCACAAACTCAGGAACCGTATAGCCACCCGATGCTGCCGTACAAGCAAAACGGTCATCATGACTGAAATGTTGGGTTTCACTTATCTTACCCAAAACATGATTATTTAAAATAAATATTTTAATAGGCAGATTCTCTCGACGCACTGTCTCAAGTTCTTGAATATTCATTTGAAAACCGCCATCACCTGTAATACAGATAGAAATACCTTTCCCTGTTGAAATGGAAGAACCTATAGCATAGGGCAGTGCACATCCCATCGTTCCATACCCTCCACTGATATGTATACGACCATCATAACCTTTTAGAACCAGAGACTGTGCACACCAGCACTGATTCATTCCTACATCGACTGATACTATCGCATTCTCTGGAAGTAATGCTCCTATTGCCTTTATAGCTTTGTTTCCTGGCTGAACATCATATTCGTCAAGCACCGCCTTTGCTTCAACACATTGCTTCCGCCATGAAGAGTAGTCACCAACTTCCTCATCCAAAAGCATTCTCATGAAATCTCTAGCATCTGTGTGAAACTTCTTTTCACCTTCCTTAATATTTCTACTTAACTCATATTCGTCAATGTCAGCCCTGACTAAATCTGCTTGAGGAGCAAAGTTCGCGGTATATCGTCCTACTTGCCTAATGCTCAAACGCGCACCCACTGAAACTATTAAATCGCAATGATTGAGAATCATATTAGCCACTCGATTCCCATGAGTGCCAATAAACCCTATATGGAGTTCGTCAGGCGCTAAATCAACACCGTTCATTGTCGTCAGTAACGGGATGTTTGTTTTCTTAACAAACTCATGGACCATTTTTACTGCTCCTGCTGTTCTGACGCCATTACCTACCAATAGGATAGGTTTCTTATATTTTGGAAGAAATATCATTATGATATTTAGAATTTAGGATTGATATATTCTTTTTGTTGGATATCAAGAGGGAAATCAATAACGACGCCCCCCTTTCTACCTAATAATGCCATATTATAAGCTCTACTGACTATATCGCCAAAACCTTCAGGACTATTAGCAGTAACTGAATATTTGGTAATATTCCTTGTCATTGAAACAATATCCATCTCTTGAAAGCCGTTTTGCCGGATACCGGAAAAGCCTTTCATCTCATTTGTGGGAACATTACCACAAATACCCATTATCGGGAAACCATCAAACCACGCATCTGCAAGCCCCCCAAGTGCATTCACCGCTCCCGGTCCTGAAGTTGTAAAATACACTCCAATCTTTCCACTTGTTCGTGCATAACCATCCGCAGCCAAAGCACAACCTTGTTCGTGATAGCATACATGAGTTTTAATCTCATCCTTTCGCTTATACAGAGCATCCATAAATGGGACTATATAGCCACCGGCATAACCAAATACGTCTGTTACACCATGTCTTATCAGATATTCTACAAGATACTCAGAACAATTCATGGTAACTATTCATTTAATAATTGTTGTACATTTTGTTTACGAACCAATATATTTGAACCGGATTCAAAATCACGATGCACGGCTTTCATAACCACCTTAGCAAAATCATCTGGTTCTAAAAGAGTGTCTTGATCTTCATCCGGGAACAAAAATTTACGCATTTTTGTTCTTGTACGCCCAGGAGAGACAGCTACTGCATATAAACCATCTTCTGCCCAACATTTTGTTGCCATAACAACAGCTGCCTTCGATGCGCAATATTCGCTCCATGTGGCATGTGACTCTACGGCAGCGGCTGATCCAATATTGATTATTTGAAGATTTGGATTATACTTCAGAGCAATACCTGTACAATAAAAAGTCCCTCCTACATTTATGTCAAAATGTCTTTTGGTATTATTCAAGTCCATCTGTTTGACAGACTGAGGTACTACATAACCAGCATTATTAATTAGGATATCTGGAACGTATTCCTTCATAATTGATTCTATGCTATCCCAGTTAGTGACATCCATATCTGTTCTTGAAGCGGCTAATACGATATACCCCTCAGACTCTAGCAGTTTTTTTATAGCCTGTGCTATACCGCCATTACCTCCTGTTATGAGTACTTTCTTACTCATTATTCTGCTCCTTTCTTCTTTGAGATTGATAAATCGATTCTAATACATCCAAATCCCCTGGATATGTTATTTTAAATAAATTAGACTCAGTTTCTATGAAATGAGGCTTTACACCATAATATTCAAACATGACACGTGTTTCATCTGTCATATCATTGAATTTTTTGCTAAGGTAAGCATCCATCAACATTTGTCGGTCAAAAGCTTGAGGAGTTAATAAATCATAGAGTTCACTGCGATTTACATATGTACCGTCTCGGAAAATAACTGTATTAACCAATGGACGAACGAAAGTAGATGAAGGATAAGGATCTGCTAATAGTTGAATAATCTGCTCACGAGTCACCATGGGTCTTGCTGCCTCCACAATGACAACTCTATCAACATCAGCGGAAAGTGCCTCAAGTCCTTTCATTACAGAACCTGTCCTAGTTTCACCACCCGGAAGATCTTTTCCTACAGCAACAATATTCTCTTTTCCCACAACAGACAATGCAGTTTCATACGCATATCTCCATAAAGGCTTGCCGTGAAAGATTAAATCCTGCTTTTTCTCATGATATCTGGAACCTTTTCCAGCCGCTAACAATATTGCTCCATTCATGATCATATTTTTTAAAGGTGACAGAGGTCATTCATGTCACAATTGGAAAATCTATAATTAGGCATAACACCAACAGAAATTATTGTGTTTATATTGTATGGTAAAATCTTTATCATTCAGCGCCTTCGTAATATAATCTTTACTCATTGGCACATGGCATGTGGGGTGATTACTCAAATTGTCACGGAAGATGGGGAGTTTATCCCACAACCTTCTGACTCTATCACTCGGATGGTTGTTACCATCAGTAACCCACACGTTACTGGAATAGTCGGGATAAACTACAATAACAGGTAACCCTAAATAGCACATTCCATAATCTATCTCTTCATGAAGGGCTTTACTATTGCAAGTATTCTCACTCAGAAAGAGAATGATATTCTTTGAGTTGCGTAACCTTTCCTGAAGCCTGGGCTTTAAAGTATATTCCCAACTACTATCGTCACGAACATTATAAGTCGTTTCATGTGCATCAAGGAACGGGAAGTTAGGGTCATTCCCTTTCCATGCACGTAACATATTATAGTAGCAAAAATCATGCGCCGCATTAGCCCCAAGATTAAACTGGTTGAAAGGTTCTGCCACATAGAATGCTGAGTAATTGTATATTCTGTTTGCCATAATTGTTGCATTTATAAGTCTGCAATGGAAACTCTGTTTTTTGCAGATTCGTGAATTACAATGTAAATATCAGAGGTTATCTTATTTTGATTAATTCGAAAGGCCTCAATGATATACTCAAGTGCTTCTCTTTCCTTCAGTTCAGCACGTGAGCGACCAGTACCTAGGATGGGCATCAAAACAGGATAACCCTGGGATTCATTATCAAATGCCTCTATCATTTTTTGAATAGCCAAAACAAAATCCGCTTTTGAGGTCTGGGCATTCAGGTTTGAATTTATCCATGATATTCCAAGCATGATATAATTCAAATTCGCATCTATACTGAGGTTGGCATAGGACCCCACCTCATATCTATTCAGATTGCCCTCTGGCTTATCTGCCCTATTTACAACAATTGGAAGTGTAGCTGAATGAATTGACGAATGGATTGCCGTATTCAATGAGGCAGGTGTATATGTATTCAGCTTGTATAGCTTGTTGAAAGCTATTCCATGGATTGTTGTGGAAGATATAAGACGGTCATTCACTTCTGTGTCATAACAACGGTTGACAGCAAAGCAAATGTAGCGTTTCTGATTGTTGACAATTTGAGGATCAAACAAATCGCCATACACTACAAATACATTCTTCCCGTTAGGACCTTCAACAACCTTTTTCTTGTTCATAAGACCAACAATAACAGATTGTATGATTGCACAAAGAAACCATATCCCTACAAGAATAATCGCTCCAACTATCAACTTGCATAAGAATTTTGCATTTTGAGGGAAGATACCTTCGAAAGAAACAAATAGACTCACCAAACCAGCAACGGCATAAACCGCTGCTGTCCATTCACAGGCCTTTTTGAAGATATGTTTGCGGCCACGTATTATTCGTTGCAGATAGGTTCTCATATTCTTTTAAACTTTTACTCTGTATCTTCTGTGTGATCTTGTACTTTCGGCTATTAAAACTCCTCTTTGCACAAGCGCCTGAATCATTTTCGCTAAATAGATATAGTTTTCAAAACCAAGTTCTGTTTGAAGCTCTTTGATTGAAAACTCGCCTAACTTATAAATAGCTTTGTTTACCTCTTGGTCAAGGTTGCCCAAGACATACTTTTTTGCCTCTGGCTGTGATTCTTGAGTTTTATTTACTATCGGTTTATTCTCTATTTGTTTCAATTGGTCTGAGAATATCTTATAAAAACGATTCCAGTCTGTTTCATCAACTTTAGGCAAACCAGCAAAACTGAGCAGCTTATTCCTCAGTTGAATCATTCTGCTCAACACTTGGAGATTATTATCCTTGAAAGAAACACAAGTCCTCGTCTTGCTTACCACTCCGTCTATCTTTGATTCATCCATATCAGTGGTAACAATGATAGAGTAGCCCACCTGCAATACCCATGCTGCACCCATTTCGTTCAAGCAATAGGCACTATCGAAGAAATCCGTCGAGAAAACGTATACAACATAAATATCATAGTTAACAAATTTCTTTCTGAGCGTTTCTATTATGTCCTCATCAAGATCTATATTAAAGCCTGGTACAGAACTACAAAATAAGTTTTCTTTAGTAAAACCACAATTGTTAAGCAAGTTAACCAATGCCGTTACAAAATCGACCTGACTGCCACGGTGACTGATAAAGACAAGAGGCTTTTTCTTTTCCTTTTTTACACTTTTTACTGGTGTTTCAACTATATCAGCTTTCTGACCATTCTCCGTTTTTTTCATAAGTACATTGTATGATGGGCTAATGGTATCATATATATGCTCAAGAACAAAACAATTGCCTTCCTTTTCAGCATTAACAAAAATCAGGAAGTCAGGGTCGTTCTGCAAAAAGTCAAACGATTTGAAATAGACATAAGCTCTATTATACCACTTATGGTATGCCTTGCACTCCTCTCCATTACGTTGCATCCAAGGAGTATTCTCCTTCAATGAAACATACTCGCTATGTAGTTCTTCTATTAGCTCTCGTTCTGTCATGTTGTTATTTGTTTATCGCAGCTTTGTCGTGATTAGGAAACAAAAGAGAGGTTACAGTTATAATGTTTTTATTTTACACTGGCGAAGTATTCACGAATAATATTAGATGTGAAATCTAATAACTAGTGGATGTATTTCGTTCGTAGGTTTTCATATTTAATTACTATCCTACATCTTCATCTGTTCATTCTAACAATGAAGTCACGCTCGGCTCTGCCGCTAATTCAAGATTGCGAGTCTTCAGGAAGGTATCTTTTCCAAATGTATACACAAGACGTCAAAATTGACAGATTACCTTATTTTAACGAGAACGTCAACGTGGACGTCAACTACTTTTATTTACTTCTTATTGAGGCTATTAGACCTGTTAATTGCTTTTGGATGGAAATAAGGTGTGACATTAATAAATTATATTGTTCCTCATTTATATATTTCAAATTCTTTGAAATCAATAACTGAGTTTCTACTTCGTTGGCAGAACCTAAGTGCCACAGGGACAGGTCATTGCCATCATAGTTTCTGTATTAGCCCACGACCTACACCAGTTAGCCGCTCAAGTTGTCTGTGAGAAGCACCTCTGGCTTTCAATTCCTTCAGTACCCTCCTCTTTGACTCATCTTCAAGTTTCTGAAAAGAACTGCTGTTGGTCAAACCTGTCATCTCAATAATCATCCGCCAAACCTGATCATCTGATGGTCTACCTCTCGATAGGTCTTCCATATCTATACACCCGACATCCTCTGGCAGCATCTCGTTCATCAGATTCTTCAGTTGTTCAAAAGGCACCCTTTTCAACACGGTTGCTGTATCACAGATTCGAAACACAGGCTCCACTGTACCTACGAACTCCCCCCAGCTACTATAATCATAATCCTTGATGTCGTTCACTATTCCTGCCTTCACAGGGTTTTGGTGAATATATCTCAGAAGCGTCACGAAATAGGCCATGTCATTTACCGGCTCACTCTTGAAGCGTTCTTTAAACAAGTGCCCGTCACGCCCATACTTCTTGTTAAAGTAATACACATAAGAACTTGCTATGCGCTTAACCGTTTCACCCACCTTCTCCTCACGTTCACGAATCAAAAGATGAAAATGATTAGCCATCAGGCAATAGGCATAATAGGTGCAGTTCGTACCACAAGGCAGTCCATTGTCATCCATACGCATACGCATTCGATCTAGAGTATTAAGAAATTGCCAATTATCCTCATCATCTTCGAAGATATTCTGATGATTGACGCCACGCATCATCACATGGAATATCCCTGTACCTGATTCTTTTCTCGCCTGCCTTGGCATGCTTATAATCTTAATCCGTCTATATCCTCTGTTTATGATGATGCCACTAACCTGTCCCTCTGGCACTCTCGACAGCCTCTCCGCTATGATCCTTGCTATACCGTGCTTTGCGCTGCCTGTCCGTCAGCCCCTGCTTCTTGTCAGGCTTGCGACCCTCTTCACCATGAAGCGAGAAATCGAGGAACAGCTGGCTCATGCCATCGCTCAGAAGCAGCGTCAGACATTTGTAGCCAAGGATGGTCTTGTGCTCAAGGTGAGAGAAAACCTTGCCGATGAGCTCACTCTTACGTCCGCTCTTCGGAGCGTCAGTGTCATCGATAATCAGGCAGACAGGCCTGTCATGCTCAGCCTCGGTGCTACGTCTGATCTTACGCAGCAACTGGAGGTTCATCGCATACAGCAGTTTGCGCCACTTGATATTACCATCATTCATAAAACGATAGAACATGTCCTTCTCACAACAGAACAAGCGGCTTAATGAAGAGCCCGAGTACCGGTATGCATTCCTGACGACGAAGAACGGGAACAGCACCAGAAGATTCAGGACCTGCACGTTCGTGAACTTGCAGTTCTCCTTCTTCTCTGTCCCTATCTGGTCCGGACGTATGTTTATGCACTCCATCACTCTCATAATCGCATTAATTGCACGGTTATTCTCATTTTCTGAGAAAAAGCTTCTCAAATCTGAAATAATTGTTGTACCTTTGCTCACGGCTTCTAAGTTTGCACTTTACTGTTTGGCGATTGTAAAGTTACTCATTTTCAGTGAGTTGAGCAAACTTTGAGGCCTTTTTTATTCCTATTTTATGTTAAATTATGCAGGTGCGCCATCACTTGCGAAACTTTAGTTATAATAATGTGTTGGCGAATAAGGAAATCTCCTCCATACAGTTATACATGAGCAATAATGTGTTCTTCAACCGCTATCCAAATTCATCAGCCCTGAAGGTACATTTCTTGGAAGCTGATGAAATCAACAAGCAGTTAGCGGGTGCAGAAAAGATGGCATGTGACGGAAAGTCAATCAAAAGAAACCAATGATATACAAAATAAGGTGGTAATTTTGCAAACGATATACGAAGATGGACAAAATAGAAAAGAGTAAGAACGTGGACTTTGAATCGTTAGTCAAACATATACAGCATGCAAGTGAGGCTTTGAGGCAAGATGCCCGATTGGTTATCAATCGCAATGTCACAACAAGGGCTTGGCTCACGGGATTCTATATTGTGGAATATGAGCAGCATGGAAATGACCGTGCCAAGTATGGTGACAAATTATTGAAACGGTTGGCAGAAAGACTGGATGACAAAAGTTGGAGTCAGACAAGTTTAAAGAATGCAAGGGCTTTTTATCTGACATTCCCTGAGATTTCACACACTGTCATTAGTTATCTTGTCCAGCACTTTGGAAAAAGGTCAGGCACTGCCTGACCTTTTGCAGCTACCTGACAGTCAGATGCTTGAAAAAAGTCAATCACTGCCTGACTTTTTCGAACCAGTTCCTGCAGCAGAAGTATCAAAGGACGGATTTGCCATGTTGACTGTCAATGGCGATGTGATGCCAGTACCCCAAATGGTTTTTGACCGACTATCATATACACATATTGCCATATTGGCTTATATTAACGACCCCTTAAAAAGAGCTTTCTATGCTATTGAAGCAATGAGAGGACCTTGGAGCTATCGTGAACTTCAACGACAAATAGATAGTAACTACTATGAGCGGAGTGGATGGAGTAAGAAGCCGGAGTTGCTGTCAAAGAAGGTGAACGACAAAGCAGAGAAGCCAACATTCCGAGAAGAACTGAAATCGCATTATGTATTTGAATTCCTCGGTCTCGCTGCTAAGAACGTTATTGAGGAAGATGCGTTAGAGCAGAGCCTTATTGACCATTTTGAGGAGTTCATGCTTGAGTTAGGTATGGGCTTCTGTCTGGAGGCACGTCAGAAGAAGTTGCTTATTGATGACCGTTATTTCAAGGCTGACTTGGTGTTCTACCACAGAATTTTGAAGATGCACTGTATCGTGGAACTGAAAGGGCATAGGCTGGACTATGCCGACATGGCACAGCTCAACATGTATCTGGAGTATTACCGTCGCCACTATATGCAGCCAGACGATAACCCACCTGTTGGACTGTTGCTTTGTACGGAGTATGGACAGGAAATGGTGGAATATGTAAACCCAACATGGATCCTAACCTTTTTGTGGCACAGTATGAATTGCAACTGCCAAGCAAGGAGAAAATGAAGGAGTTCCTAATGAAAGAAAATCGGGGATAAAGCGTCTTTTTTACAGAAAATGTAAGCCAAACTAACTTTTTGCGTAGATTTTACGCAAAAAGTTTGGAAGATAAAAGAATCATTCATATCTTTGCGTCAAATTTACGCAAGACATGAATAAGAAGAGGAAAAAGATTGTAGTGATGGGTGGGAGTTTCAACCCTCCGACATCAGCACATCTCAGGCTAATGAAGGAGGCTGTTGATGCTCTCAATGCTAACATTGGCTTCTTTGTACTCGTCAGTGATGCATACTTGAAACGGAAGATGCGTCACAGCCATCCACCAGTAGCCCTTTCGCCTGAGATGAGAGTCAGAATGCTCCAGTCGATGTGTGCTGATGACAGTCGCTTGCAGGTGTGCGAGAAAGAGATTGGTACTATCGAACCTAGGACGATGCCGACATTGCAGGCTCTTCAGGAAGACTACCCAGAGGCAGAACTGTATTTTGTGATGGGGGCAGACAAGTTCGCCTTGCTTGCCAGTCTGACTAAGAAGAGGCAGTTTCTGGATGCTTTCAAGGTCGTGTTGTATTCAAGAGAGGGCGCAGCTCTGGAGCAATCGATAAAGGATGATGAAGTACTTTCCAATTATTTGGATCGTATGGTAATCCTTCCCCGACCAGAGGGGACAGAAGGTGTCAGTTCCTCATTGGTCAGAGAACGGATGTTGCGGGGAGAGAGCAGCAGTGACTTGCTCTGTCCTGGGGTTTGGAAACTGTTCAAGGAATATACGGCGGCAGACTTCCCTGATACCATCACTAGGTTCAAAGGTGAGTATGATTACCTGAGTAATCGATACCCTTGTCGTATAGTCTGGGAAGGACTGGAATATAGGAGTGCTGAAGCGACCTTCCAAGCTTCCAAGTGTAAAGATGAGAAGGAACGGAAGGTGTTTGCAGGATGCTCTACGGACAAGGCCGTCTTGAAAGGGAAAGACCTGACACCATATCCGGGTTGGGAAGAAGCTCAGATAAGTATCATGGAGTCCATTCTTCAGGCGAAGTTTGGGCAGAATCCAACGTTGATGCTGAAGTTGGCAGAAACAGGGAATCATGTCTTGCTCAATGGCAACAACAAGCAAGAGACATTTTGGGGTATAGACTTGTATAGCTGGATAGGTGAGAACCATTTAGGAAGAATCATTATGAACATAAGAGATAAGGAGATAAAAAGATGAAGTACAACATTGACAAAATCAAAGAAATCGTTCGTAGCAAGCCTGACACGAAGATTATCTATTTCTGGGGTCATACACCAAATCCGAAGAAGATAACTGCTGCATGCTTTAGCCAGTGGTATGATTGTTACTTTGAAGTGGGCGGTACGCAATACCACACCACCGAACAGTATATGATGGCTAGCAAGGCTCGATTGTTTGGTGATAACGAGGTGTTCAATGAAATCATGGAAGCTAATAATCCGAACGACTACAAGAAGTTGGGTAGGAAGGTACGTGGTTTTATCCCTGAATCATGGGATGCCAAGAAGTATGACATCGTAGTGGAGGGAAACAAGGCAAAGTTTGGACAGAATGTAGACATCAGGGAGTTCCTGCTGTCAACAGGAGAGGCTATCTTGGCTGAAGCCAGCCCATACGACAAGATCTGGGGTATCGGTCTTGACAGGGAGACGGCCATGAAAGGCTCTGCAGAACAATGGCTGGGAGAAAATCTATTGGGCTATGCCTTGATGGAAGTTAGAGATTGGTTGAGGACAGAAAATGTAGAGTGATGGAAACGACGAAAGGTGTTTATACGTATGAATATCCACGTCCGTCGGTGACTACAGACTGTGTGATATTTGGCTATGATGTGAAGGAAGGGCTGTCGGTGCTCCTGATAGAAAGAGGTATTGAACCCTATAAGGGACACTGGGCTTTCCCAGGTGGATTCCTGAGGATGGACGAGACCACAGAGGCTGGCGCACTCCGGGAACTGAAAGAAGAGACGGAGTTTGATGTAGAGAGAGGCTTTCTGGAGCAGTTGGGTTGTTTCTCGGATGTTGACAGAGATCCACGGGGGCGCGTCATAACTATTGCCTATTATGCGCTGGTGCAGAAAGGAGCCGTGAAAGGCGGTGATGATGCAAGGAATGCGCAGTGGTTTCCTATTGGTGAGATACCACAGTTGGCCTTCGACCACGAGAAGATCCTCCGCATGGCATTAAAGCATCTGAAAGAGCAGATACACTTCCAACCCATTGGTTTTGAACTGCTGCCTGATGTATTTACCATGTCACAGTTGCAGGCATTGTATGAGGCCATCTTGGAAGTTCACTTCGACCGCAGGAACTTCGCCAACAAAATGCTGAAGCTGGGGGTCTTGGAAGAGACGGGTGACCGCCCGAAAGATGCTGCCCGGACAATTCCCGTTCACTACAGGTTCAATCCTGACAAATACAAGGAAATGAAATCAAAAGGATTCAGGTTGGAGTTTTAGATGATTATGGATATGGACAAGAGAGGAAATGGAATAACATGGAATGCCGAGAATGATTTTCTGGCCAAGTATCGTGCCTTGATGGAAAGGATGAAGATGGGTGACCAGACGGCATATTATCAGGTGAAAGAACTGCGGGCAAAGGAGTTCCGCAATACGGTGGAGGTAGTGAGCCAAGGGTACTATGTCACTGAGAACGGGAACAGGTTCGATTTTCCCGATGACTCTGGCATGATGTGCAGTACTGTGTTCTACAACCATGAGATAAGTAAGGCAGATGAGCCAGTTGGTGATGAACAGACAATCGTGGAAGTACAAAATATAGACTGCCTTTATGCTGGGGTGCAATTGAAAGAACAGGGATATACCCCCGCTGTTCTGAATATGGCCAGCCGTCGGAATCCTGGCGGTGGTGTTGTAACAGGTGCTGGTGCTCAGGAGGAGACGCTGTTCCGTCGGACGAACCTGTTCCGTTCTCTCTACCAGTTCGCTCCATACGCAGAGCAGTATGGCATCAGACTCTCGCGGCATCAGTATCCACTCGATAGGAACTTTGGTGGAGTCTATACACCTGATGCTATCTATTTCCGCGAAAGCGAGCAGAAAGGCTATGCCTTGCTGGACAAACCAGTCAGTCTCTCGTTCTTTACTGTAGCAGGTATGAACAGACCTGACTTGACAGCCGACGGTATGATTGCAGACCATCATGTAAGGCCTATCAAGAACAAGATACGCACCATCTTCCGTATGGGATTGGTACACGGGCATGACTCGCTGGTGCTTGGGGCCTTAGGGTGTGGAGCATTCCGCAATCCACCACGTCATGTGGCGCGTCTGTTCCACGAAGTGATGGACGAACCAGAGTTCAAGAACAGATACCGCCTGATTGTATTCGCCATTCTCGATGACCACAATGCTCACCAGAAACACAACCCAGAAGGGAACTATAAACCGTTCGCTGAAGAGTTTGCAATGTGGTGATGCCAGTAGTACTGGGATAAAGAATTCTGAGAAATGTTGATAGAAGTATGGTTACTTTTCACTCTTTACAAGCAGTTGTTTACAGAAGTTATCGGAAAGAAAAGGATGATGTATGAGTATGATTACGTTGCAAGACAGAATTAGAGGTTCACTGATAGGCGGTGCTATCGGTGACGCATTGGGATACCCTGTGGAGTTCATAAGTCGTAAAAGTATATTGCGTCAATTTGGTGACAAAGGGATTACTCGGTTTAAGCTCAACAAGAGCGGCAAGGCTTTGGTAAGTGATGATACTCAAATGACACTTTTCACGGCCAACGGACTGCTTAACTGGTGGGAAAACGAGAATCGTTTGTCTGGTGCTCCATTGTCTTCATTTGTAGAAGATGCATATCTGGATTGGTATTTTACTCAAACAGGAGAGGTTAGAGTCACTGCTACTGGGGTAGAGCGTCATTCCACTTGGTTGCATAGTTTGCCAGAACTTGCACATCGTCGTGCCCCAGGAACCACTTGCATGAGTGCTTGTGAAAGCATTCTCAATGGTGGACGACCATTCAACATTAGCAAAGGCTGTGGCGGTATCATGAGGGTTGCTCCATTAGGATTGTTACAGGCAGCATATTTCTACAAGAATGGTGAAGGACTGATGAATACAGCTCGTTTGGCGGCAAATGGTGCTAATATAGCAAAAATAACTCATTTGCACCCGCTGGGCTATTTGCCTGCAGCATTATTGACGTTGGTAATTGCTCGTATTGTAATGCTTTCATCAGAGGAAGTAAATCAATCTTTTATAGATATAGTTAAAGAATCGCTTGAAGTGGTGATGAATTTTGAAAGAAATGATGAGCTGGAAGAAATAACTCAGAAAGCGATACTACTGGCAGAATCGAACAGCCCTGATGTCGATGCCATTAGGCTGTTGGGGGAAGGCTGGACGGGTGAGGAGGCATGGGCCATCTCCCTTTTCTGCGTTGTCCGGCATATAAGCAGTATGAAAGATGCCATCATGGCTGCAGTGAACCATGACGGCGATAGCGACTCCACGGGGGCTATAACAGGCAACATCATGGGAGCCATATATGGCTTTGAGTATATCAGGTGGATGATAGCTATGAATGGCACTTCGAGGGTGAATGTCCCATCGTAGCAGCCTATGACTATGACGAGCCTTGTGACGTGGTAATCCTTTCCGTCAGAGCGAACAAGGACGGAGGTCTCACCATCATAGGTGACGAGAAGAACGACCGGGGGAATG
>Ga0247608_10001011_pt1 | contig 41590 bp, 33 predicted proteins | sample 176DNAGHGlowgp2_FD_193490 | JGI IMG/M metagenome (GOLD analysis project Ga0247608, IMG submission 193490) | Sheep rumen microbial communities from Palmerston North, Manawatu-Wanganui, New Zealand - 1766 DNA GHGlow gp2 | ecosystem: Host-associated > Mammals > Digestive system > Stomach > Rumen ...
AAATCCTAATGACCGATTTGGAATAAAACAAAGATTTGGCTATTATTCCACGAATAAATAAGTAAAAACAAGTAGTCTGTGGGTTTTATAAATGTGGACAAATAGGCAAAAATCATGTCTGCGTAAACAATGCGTAAACATTTTATTTCAGTTAGGGGTATTTTTATAAGATTCTGTGAAAATCACAAAAATCTAAATCGTTGAGCATCAATATAGTTACATATCATGGAGTATCATAAAAATCGTTATTTGGGGCTCATAATCTGGAGGTCCCAGGTTCAAGCCCTGGCTGGTCCACCTTAAAAGTCAAGCACTTGCGAGAAACTCGCAAGTGTTTTTTCTTTTGTGGGTGACTTTCAAGTGACCTTTTTGAGACAAAAGTGACCTCGCGTGACCATTTGAAACGTAGGTTGATTATTTTGTGAGCTCAAGAAATGTTTTCGCAAAGATGATGGCGAAAACAAGGAGTATATCTCAAAGCGACAGACATGAGAAGCAAATCTGATACCTGATTTAGGTATGTGGTTTGGGGTTACCCTCCCAGCTAATCATCAAGAAACCATCTTTGGCTGATATATGAGCGGCAAAAACACATAAAAAAGTATAAAATAGAGGAAAATAACCACGATTATTTAATAGAGAGCGATAGAATTTGAAAGTTTTACACTATCTTTGCAGGATAAACATTGCAATATTATGGGAGATAAAAGATGGTTTTATTCGAGAAGAAGAAAACAGCTCGGTGGCTGGCAGGTGAAATGGGTGTAACCCCTTCTACGGTCAGTCAGCAAGTGGTGTGACGACTCTTCTCTGTTCGACCTCGGCACAATTGGCAGTGATTGCAGAAGTTTCAGATGTTGACGTTAGAAAATGTCAAAGAAAAACAATTATTGGACAGAAGAAAAGATAACGGTAGTGCTCCATGAGTATAGCAAGAATTCATTTGAAATTCTTCTTAGATGTCACAGAAAACACTTACTTTTACGGCTGAAATGCGAATGACAATTTAATGATAGCAGGAATTGAATACAAAATAACTGAGAATATGAGATAAAAGAAACATTGAGTCTTTAACATCCTTGACGAGACTGATTAAGCAGAACTACCACTTCACATAATACATCGGTTAGACAAGGCAACGGGTGTTTACGCTCTTCTTTATGAGGGCGTGGACAGAATGATTGTTGTCCGATGTAGGCTGTGGTAGGCCTTGTTTAAGCACATCTTTCTTCTGCGCCCTCTTTTCCGAAAGTGAAAAGGGGCTTTTATTTGTTTATAACCTAGTGAAATTAATTACCTACATAAAATAATCGATATGACTGCAGAAGAACTATTTCAAGCTGTTTTGGATAAGGCAAAAGAATTTGGTCTGATAGCGAAAAATGAAAGGCGTGCTATAATTGACCCCAAAGGAAACGCCATCATCCGCGAAAACTTAGAGGCTCCAGCTTTTACTGATGGATCAGCATTTTTCGCATTTATAAGTAGCGAAGAGGAACCAGCTGGACAATATTCAGATTTTTCGTTTGCAGTATTCCCTGATGACAAGGAACAGGTTAATTCTTGTGTTGTTTGTTTGGGAGTTGGTTCATCCGGATTTAGAAATGACTATCAGACAGCTTCTTTGCCCGGATTGCGTAGATTGTTTCTGAAGCTTAAAGCAGAAAAAACATATTTTAAAACCTCATTTGAGGATATTGAAAGTACGTCTTCAGACCTTTTAAATGAGATAAAAACAAATAATCCATGTTTGCGGAATGTCATAGAAAGCTATAAAACAGTATTACCTGCCAGTCAAATAGTTTGTCTTGACGATAAAGAAAAAGCACTTGATACAATATTCATGTGGTTAGCCACCTATGCAAAAATGCGTGCGTGGGGTAATGCTGTACAAAAGAGGGCCATAGCGGCTCTGCTGGAAAAATTGCCTCAGCCTGAACTGCCTGATGTTGAAAAGGAAATAAACAAACTGTTAGATACCCGTAAGTATGTTGTCTTACAAGGTGCCCCTGGTACGGGTAAAACCTATACTGCGTTGAAGATATCTGAGAATTTCGACAAAGTATTCTTTGAGCAGTTCCATGCCGAAACGAGCTATTCTGATTTTGTATGTGGACTGGAGCCTGATACCACTCAGACAAACACTCAATTGAGATTTAAGATTAAAGAAGGTGTTTTATATCGAACCATCAAGTATGCTCAGGAACACAAGCAAGAGAAAGTCCTGCTCATTATTGATGAGATAAACAGAGCTAATCTCTCGAATGTGTTGGGCCCTGTGTTCTACCTATTTGAATATCAATCGGGAGTGAGAAAAGCAAAAACGAGAGTAGAAAATTTGGAATTGGAAAAATTGCCAGACAACATAAAGGTAATTGCAACGATGAACACGGCAGACCGCAGTCTAGCTGTAGTTGATTTTGCTCTGCGTCGTCGTTTCGCATGGTACACACTTCGACCGCATGAGATTAAGGTTGGCGAAGATAAGGTTTTCATGAAGAAGGCTTATAACCAGTTCGCCGATATTTTCTTTGAATATGCTACAGACGAGGAGCTGAACTTACAGCCGGGTCAGTCATATTTTATTGTGGGGAAAACCAATAAGGATGAAGAGATGAAAGAGCGTATGGTGTATGAACTAATGCCACTTATAAAAGAATACTTGGCTGAAGGATATCTGCTTAAAGCAAAAGACTCTTTCTGTGACCTATTTTTGAAAGAAACAGGACGTTTAATGTATGAGTAATCTCCGCACGTTTTCTTTTGGCAAGTTACCTACTCTGTCGTCAGTTTATTGGTCTAGCGAAAGGCTAAAACAGAGTTGGAAGTGGAGTGACCGTTCTATGGTGTCGGTTATGCAGAGGTTCATCGACCTAAACCAAAAGAATCTGTCTTATCTTGGTATCTGTGCAATTATTGAAACCATCAATGGTAAACCCACCTTAAAGCTTTCCACCTCGAAATATATCGGGGCTATACCCATTCTATCTCCTATGAATGGTAAAGCAGTGGGGGACCTTGTTGTTTCGGGCAGATTTGGAGAGAATGCAGGCGAATTGATAACGATGCTTGACAGCAGCATAAAGCCTGAGTATTCTGACGAGTTTCGCTTGGTTCAAGATTCTCAAATGACGCCACCTATTTTTATTGAGTGTTGTAAGTATATTGACACATATATAGAAGCAGAACACTTTATGTGGCAGAAATTCTCAAATATAACGAGAAAAGAACAACGACCAGAAGGGTTAACACTTTGGAGCGAATATGCTCAGCGTGTTGCTCGAAATCCTCTCGATTTCTCAACTTTCAAGAATAAAAAAAACATTCTCTCAACCGATCACCATGAGTGGGCACAACTTAATTATGTACTTCAGATTGCCATTAGTGAATTAGAAATGCCCCGTGTTCCTATTCGGACCCGTGCAACTTATTCTTTTCGTATAGCTCATCTTAAAATGAAGCTTAGAGATAGAACCGTTCTTGCAACTCCTGTAATCAAAATTCGAATGTCAGATCCTTTGATTATAAAACGTTTAAAAGGGTTGGCAAACATCATTCTGAACAACAAGACAAATGAAAAACTGGCATGGCGGATGGACTATGCTGAATTCTTTGAACGGTACGTACAATATCTGATGGCTGAAGTTGCCAAAAAGAAAGGCGCTCGAGAGATTGACAATCCACACTATGGGGTATCTGTCAAGAGTCGCCCCCAATGGCTGTTGCATTATCTTGAACCTGACATGGTTTTGCAAAAACACGACGAACAAGTGGTAGTTGATTCGAAGTATAAAAGCCACATGTTCAATTGGAATGATGAAAGCGACGATCTGAAGGATACCTTTCGCCACGATTTTCATCAGATATTAGCCTACTGCTCTTTGAACTCTATGCCGGTCAAATATGGTATGCTCGTATATCCTTTCAGCGACTTTATCTGTCACAAAACGAAAGTAAACAGCCCTATTACCCATACTGAAGCAACTGTTTATCTTGTAGGCATCCCTATTGAAAAGACGCGAATAAGAGAAGTAGAGGAAGGGTTGTGCAGTATCATTAACTTCATTGAAGAAGAATAAACCGTTTTTCTATGAAGCAAATAGAAGTAGTAGCAGCAATCATACACGATAGGCAAGGACGCGTCTTTGCCACGCAGCGGGGGTATGGAGAGTGGAAGGACTGGTGGGAGTTTCCTGGCGGGAAGATGGAGGCGGGGGAGACGCAGGAGGAGGCTTTGCGACGCGAGATTTGGGAGGAACTGGAGACGCGCATCGTGGTGGAGCGTCTGGTGGAGACGGTGGAATGGGATTATCCGCAGTTTCATCTGACCATGCATTGCTACCTCTGCCGCGTGGAGAGCGGACATCTGGAGCTGAAAGAGCACGAGGCGGCACGGTGGCTGCATCGGGATGAACTGGAGAGCGTCAAGTGGTTGCCGGCTGACTGGGGGTTGATCCGGAATTTGCAGACGTTGCTTCTGCGTCAATCGTGAGTGTGGCGTCGGCTCGGCCGCAGTGTATAGCCGCTGCCGGCGCATCAGAACGTCGTCTATTGTGCGGAATAGACTCAAAATCTCAGTGATATTTGTAGAAATCTCAATGTGATTTATAGAAATCTCAGTGTGATTTTTGTAAATATCACTGAGATTTTGAGTTTTGTCCATGGTCCAACCAATTTCGAAAGCCTTGATGGCGAGAATTCGGCGGGGTAGGGATAAAACGAAGGCAGCAGCTACAATCGCTTCGACTGTAGCTGCTGCCCTTTTAATTTTTAATTATTAGTTCTTAATTTTTCACTTGTCCAAGGTGCTGTACACGCTGTTCTGGCTCTTGTACTCGGGCACGATTTCCTTCATCTTGCGCACCGTCTGCATGTTGTCGTACTGCATGCTGATGGCCAGAAGCTCGTCCTCCCAGCGTCGCACGGTCTCGTAGTCGTACTCGCGCACCTGCGCAATCTTGATTTTTTCGTTGAACGTGGGCTTCGTGATTTCCTTGTCGTTGAGCACTTCCTCGTACAGCTTTTCGCCTTCGCGCAGGCCGGTGAACTTGATTTCCACGTCCTTCGCTCCCGAGAGCATGATCATGCGGCGTGCCAGGTCGGCGATGCGGACGGGTTTGCCCATGTCGAAGACGAATATCTCGCCGCCGTTGCCCATCGTTCCTGCCTCGAGCACCAGTTTGCAGGCTTCGGGGATGAGCATGAAGAAACGGATGATGTCGGGGTGGGTCACCGTGACGGGGCCGCCGTTTTTGATCTGTTCCTTGAACAGGGGAATGACGCTTCCGTTCGAGCCGAGCACGTTGCCGAAACGGGTGGTGACGAACTGTGTCTGTCCCTTCACGCGGCCTTCCTTGATGGCCTTGTCGAGTGCCTGGACGTAGATTTCGCAGATGCGCTTCGAGCAGCCCATCACGTTCGTGGGGTTCACCGCCTTGTCCGTCGAAACCATGACGAACTTGAGGACGCCGTACTTCACGCTCAGGTCGGCAATCACACGCGTGCCGTTGATGTTGTTCTGCACTGCCTGGCTGGGGTTGTCCTCCATCATCGGCACATGCTTGTAGGCCGCGGCATGGAAGACATACTCGGGACGGTACTGTGCGAAGATGCACTCCATGTGGCTCTGGTTGGCGATGCTGGCCACGATGGTCTCGGCCTTGATGTTCGGGAAATCGTGTGCCATCATCAGGCGGATGTCGTGCTGCGGCGTCTCAGCCTGGTCGATGAGGATGAGCTGGGCGGGGTTCCACTGTGCAATCTGCCGCACCATCTCGCTGCCGATGCTGCCGGCCGAGCCGGTGATGAGGATGCGACGGCCGGTGAGCAACTTCTCCACGGCCTTGAGGTCAATCTGGATTTCGTCGCGCGGCAGCAGGTCCTCGATCTCCACCTCGTGCAGGTGCTGCGCGCTCAGGTCGCTGTGTCCGTCCCACTGCTCCACCGTGCCCATCGTGAAGATCTTGATGCCGGCATCGAGCAGACGTCCGCTCATCGCCTCGTTGTTCATGAAGCGCTCGGCCTTCATCGGCGAGACGAGCAGCGTGTTGGCATGCATTCGCTGCATGTTGTCCACCAGCTGGGCATCGTTGGGATAGACCTCGACCCCCTGCAGCGAGTGGCCAGGCATGTCCTTCGAGTCGCTCACGAAGCCCGTGAGGATAAATCGTGCGGGATGTTCTGCGCGGATGCTCTTGGCCAAAGCCACACCGCCCGCCTTCGTGCCGTAGATGAACACGCGGCGTGCCTGGCTGTCCTCGTGCACCGTGTCGTAGATGTACTTCACCGTGATGCGTACGCCGAACATGATGAACGTGGCGAGCAGCCAGGCGAAGAGCAGGCCGATGATGCCGATGGGCACGAGGACGTGGTCGGCATAGAGGAAGCGTCGTGCCGCCCAGATGATAACGATGCCGATGAAGTTGGCGGCACCGATGCGCAGCAGGTCGGCAAACGACGAATAGCGCATCACGCCCGAATAGGTTCGCATGATGCGGAAGCCGATGAGGTAGGGTATCTCATAGATGAGCAGCGTGAGCAGCAGCTGCCAGCCGTGGTCGAGCGCATTGTCGCCGCGGCTCTTGAGCAGATACACCAGCAGGTTGCAACTGAATACGACCACGCAGTCGAACAGCAGCACCGCCCAGTAGGGCAGTGCCTGACGGGTGAAGTACCAGTTGGCAAGTTTACGAAATATTTTCATAGGGGGAGAGTAGGCTTTGACAGCCTCAGTTCAGTTGCTTGAGAATGTTCTCAACAATATAGTCAACGTCGTCATCGCTTACCATCGGCCCGGACGGCAGGCACAGACCTCGACGGAAGACGGCTTCGGACACGCCGTTTACGTAGGCAGGGCAGTTTGAAAAGACGGGTTGACGGTGCATAGGCTTCCAGAGCGGACGGCTTTCGACGCCGACAGCATCCAATGCCTTGCGCATGGCCTCGACATTGCTGTTTGGTTCCAGGTCGGTGTGGAGCGACTGGGCCAGATGTGTAACTCCGGCAGCTCCTCCCACAGCTCCCTTTACGATGTGGTCGTAGGCTGTGTCCTGATTTTTAACTTTTAATTTTTCGTCAAGCAATATCGTGCTGAGCCAGTAGTTAGAGGCATAGCGGGGAGAAGGTTCGGCGTGATAGGTGATACCGTCAACCTTTTTAAAGGCCTCCTGGTAGCGATGAGCCACATGGCGGTGATGGGCGATGTGCTCGTCGAGCACCGTCATCTGTCCGCGACCAATGCCGGCACAGATGTTCGACAGTCGGTAGTTGTAGCCGATGTGCTCATGCTGATAGTAGGGATAAGATTCGCGGGCTTGAGTGGCGTAGAACATCATTTCCTGTTTTGCTTCGGCTGAAGGACAGACGAGCATACCGCCACCAGATGTTGTGATCATCTTGTTGCCATTGAACGAAAAAATGCCATAATCCCCGAAGGTGCCTACGACTTTTCCGTCGAACCGGCTACCCAGTCCTTCCGCAGCATCTTCGATAAAAGGAATGCCATACTTTCGGGCAATGGCCTGCAATTCGTCAATACGTCCTGGCATACCATACAGATACACAGCCACAATAGCTTTCGGATAACGTCCCGTCTTAGCTTTTCGGTCGAGGATGGCCTCTTCCATCAATTGCGGATCCATGTTCCAACTGTCTGGTTCTGAATCCACAAAAACGGGGGTAGCCCCTTGATAGGCCACAGGATTGGATGAGGCGCAGAACGTGAAGCTCTGGCAGATGACCTCGTCGCCAGGGCCGACACCACAGGCTAACAATGCCAGATGTACGGCAGCGGTACCCGAACTGAGCGCCAAATACTCCTTCGTCGGATCGGCAAATTGCTTCACATCCTCTTCAAAGGCATTCACATTCGGCCCGAGTGGCACCACCCAGTTCGTGTCGAATGCCTCTTGAATATACTTTTGCTCATTGCCTGACATGTGCGCCAGGCACAAATAAATACGTTTGTCCATATTTGATGAAGTATAATTTCTGTTGCAGAAGTAGTTGAGTGCTACTAATATTAAAACGTAAATGAAGTGATTTTATGATATAAAAAACGCGGAATTCTGCTTAGTGTAGAAGATTTCTTTTTATTTTCTCGCCCCACCACTCAAACATCTTGGGGATTCGCCACCATGCCTCTTTCGGCGCATAATGGCTGAAGCGGTAGGCTTGTTTGGTATGTAGGCTTTTGCAGGGACGTGTCAGACTGGCTCGCCATAAGTGTCGGGATGCTGGGGGTTGAACACCTCGTTGCAGTACATCACCGTGACAAGGTCCTCTGTATCGCTCAGGTTAATAATGTTGTGCGTGTATCCAGGCAACATGTGAACAGCCTCGATATGGTCGCCGCTCACCTCGAAGTTAAGCACTTCGTCCGTGCCAATCTTGCGCATCTGAATCAGTCCATGTCCCTTGACCACAATAAACTGCTCCCACTTCGTATGGTGCCAGTGCTGTCCTTTGGTGATGCCAGGACGACTGATGTTGATGGACAGCTGTCCACTGTTCAGCGTATGAATCAGTTCGGTGAACGAACCACGTTCATCGACATTCATCTTCAACGGAAAGGCCACCTTCTCCTTAGGAAGGTAGCTGAGATACGTAGCATAAAGCTTCTTCTCAAACGACCCCGCAGCTTGTTCAGGCATGTTGAGTGTTCGTGGTTGCTCGGCAAATTGATAAAGCAGTTCGACGATACGACCCAGCGTAACCTTATGTGTGACAGGGCAGTAGCAGTAACGTCCTTTACTCTTTGGCATCACTTCCAGGCCATCGAATTCACAGCGTTTTTCCTTTCCCTGGAGACAGTCCAGCATCTCATCGACAAGATCGTCAATATAGAGGAGTTCCAGCTCGACACTGGGATCGTTTACTTGAATAGGCAGGTCGTTGGCAATGTTATGGCAGAACGTTGCCACAGCACTGTTATAGTTAGGACGGCACCACTTTCCAAACAGATTGGGGAAACGATAGATAAGAACCCGTGCATCCGTATCTGTCTGATACTGAAGGAATAGATCTTCGCCAGCCTTTTTGCTACGGCCATACTCACTATTTCCAAACCTGCCAGTCAGCGATGCCTGCTGCGAACTTGACAGCATAACGGAGCAACGATTTCCATGTTTCTTCAGCTTGTCAAGCAGCAACGAAGCAAAACCGAAGTTTCCCTGCATAAACTCTTCCTGAGTCTGCGGACGGTTCACGCCGGCGAGGTTGAACACAAAGTCGGCCTCACGACAATAGTCATCCAGTAAGGCTGGATCGGTGTCAAGGTCGTATTCGAAGACCTCGTCAATCGTCAGGTCAGGACGTGTACGGTCCTTACCTTCCTTTATGTTATATAAGGTAGCGCAAAGGTTTCGGCCGACAAACCCCTTGGCACCTGTAACCAGTATTTTCAATTTTGATTTTTTTAGTTTCAATTTTCAATTGTTCTTTCTCCAAACCATCTTGTTGACAATGCCAGTGTAGCTTTGGATGATTTTGACCACCTTTGTCGAGACGTTCTCCTCGACGTAGTCGGGTACGGGAATGCCATGCTGGCCATCGCGGTTGAGGCTGACCGCTGTATCGACGGCTTGTAGGAGCGAGTGTTCGTCGATGCCGGCAATGATGAAACATCCCTTGTCGAGTGCTTCGGGACGCTCGGTCGAGGTGCGGATGCAGACAGCAGGGAAGGGGTGGCCGACGCTGGTGAAGAAACTGCTCTCTTCGGGCAGGGTTCCCGAGTCGCTGACCACAGCAAAGGCATTCATCTGAAGGCAGTTGTAGTCATGAAAGCCGAGCGGTTCATGTTGGATGACACGACGGTCGAGTTGGAATCCACTCTGTTCCAGACGCTTGCGACTACGTGGGTGACAACTATAAAGGATGGGTAAGTCGTACTTCTCAGCCATCTTGTTGATGGCAGTGAAGAGCGAGAGGAAATTTTGTTCAGTGTCGATGTTCTCCTCACGATGAGCCGAAAGCAGGATGTAGCGTCCCTTCTCTAGGCCCAGTCGTTTGTGAATGTCCGAAGCCTGAATCTCTGCAAGGTTTTCATGCAACACCTCGGCCATCGGGCTGCCGGTGACGTAGGTGCGCTCGCGGGGCAGACCACAGTCGGCCAGATAGCGACGGGCATGCTCCGAGTAGGCCATGTTGACATCGGAGATGATATCGACGATGCGGCGGTTGGTCTCCTCGGGCAGACATTCGTCCTTGCAGCGGTTGCCGGCTTCCATGTGGAAGATGGGGATGTGCAGACGTTTGGCCCCGATGACAGAAAGGCAGGAGTTGGTATCACCCAGCACCAATACAGCATCGGGTTTCACCTCGACCATCAACTGATATGACTTGGCAATGATATTGCCCATCGTCTCACCGAGGTCATTGCCCACCGCCTCCATATAGATGTCGGGGTCGGCGAGTTTAAGGTCCTTGAAAAACACACCGTTGAGGTTATAGTCGTAGTTCTGGCCGGTATGTGCCAGTAACGTGTCTAAATACGTCCGGCATTTGTTGATGACCGCTGCCAGACGGATAATCTCTGGACGCGTGCCGACGATGATTAAAAGTTTCAACCGACCGTCGTTCTTAAAATGATTGATATCCATTTGCAAAAGTTAACAGGTAAACTATAAATCCTTTATCCACGCCATTCTGGTAAACATAATAATGCAAAAGTTACGTCTCGCTACCTTCATGGTCCTATTGTGCAATTCGCGTCATTCGTGGTTTTCGTGCAATTCGCGTCATTCGTGGTTCAGTTCGTTCTGAATATACTCCAGACTTGCTATCTTCTCTTTCGTTTCTTCAAGGTTCAGACGGCGTGTGTTGTTCGAGTTAAACTCCTCGATGGTCACACGCTTCACGTTGCCCTCTGTGAAGAATTTATCGTAGTTCAGATCACGATTGTCAGCCGGCACACGATAGAAGTCGCCCATGTCGATGGCTTTCGCGCACTCCTCCTTCGTCAGCAGCGTCTCATACATCTTTTCGCCATGTCGGATGCCGATGACCTTAATATCCTCTTTCTTGCCTCCAAACAACTCACACACAGCCTCAGCCTGAGTCTGAATCGTGCAGGCAGGAGCTTTCTGAACAAGAATGTCACCGCTCTCGCCGTGTTCAAAGGCAAAAAGCACAAGATCAACAGCCTCGTCGAGCGACATGATGAAACGAGTCATCGTCGGCTCCGTCAGCGTGATGGGCAGTCCCCGACGAATCTGGTCAATCCAAAGTGGGATGACCGAGCCACGTGAACACATCACGTTGCCGTATCGAGTGCAGCAAATCTTTGTCTTTTTCGGATCGCATTGCCGAGCCTTAGCCACAGCCACTTTCTCTTCGACAGCTTTCGTGATGCCCATCGCATTGACAGGGTAGGCGGCCTTGTCTGTCGAGAGGCAGATGACCGACTTTACCTCCTGTTCAATGGCTGCCGTCAGCACGTTGTCCGTCCCTATGACATTTGTCCGTACAGCCTCCATCGGGAAGAACTCACACGACGGAACCTGCTTCAGCGCCGCAGCATGAAAGATATAATCCACGCCAGGCATGGCCGCACGCACGCTTTCCAGCGATCGCACGTCACCTATGTAAAACTTGATTTTGTGCGCCACATCGGGATACTTAGCCTGATACTCATGCCGCATATCATCCTGTTTTTTCTCGTCGCGCGAGAAAATGCGGATTTCACCAATGTCTGTTCTAAGAAAGCGATTCAGCACCGCATTGCCAAATGATCCCGTTCCACCGGTAATCATCAGCGTCTTGTCTTTGAATACACTCATATATACTCTGTAATAACAATTTTCAATCTATAGATTCCCACGAATAATGAAATATTTCTATTCTCAATGATCTGACAGCACTTTCAGTGGGTCAGGTTCCTATGCTCCATAAATGTGCGTCGTCTTTATTCTTGTCTCATCATTTCAACATTTTGATTCTGACTTTTCTGAGCGTTTGATTCAGAATCCATCGTGTGCTGTACATGGGGGCTAAAGGAAAGAACTTAAAGAAGTGGCTACATTTAATGAAGAAGGACTCAAGATTGTGTCTCCAACCCATACCTGCGAACCTTTTATTGTAAAACCCCATGTTCCCTCTGAAAAGAACTACATCCAGTAATTTTGTCCCGTAAGCGTCATCTTTATCAGAGAGTTGATAGGGAAATTCATCCGCTGGCAGTCCAAGATGACGAATCAAGATATGTCCACAGGCTCGATAAGCCCTTTCCAAACCAACCTTTTGCAAATGTTGCTGTAATCTATCTTTGTCTATATCCAAACTACAGCGATGGTGAATCAACGCAAGGTCACAGAACTGTCTCAATCCTACACCCAACTCCATCAAGTGATGGTAAAGGTGCAAGAACACATATAAAGTATGCAGTGTGGGAGATAGCGCCTTGATATTATATCCATCGATAGTTACTATGGACGTTGTATCTTCTGCTAGAATTTTTTCCCAGTAAGCATCTTGCTTTTTGTTGTAAAAATGAGTTAGGGAGTGGTGTATCTCAAAACTAACATGATTATGTAGGAAGTGAATATGTTTGTCAGAATCGCCATCGTCCATCTCTGCATTCCACGCTTGATGTATCGTCGTGATAGCTTCTTCGAAATGCGTAGGAGAAATAAAAATATCTATGTCACCGCCCTGTCGCAGATGTGGTTGGGAATAGCACGTTCCCACTACTTGTCCTTTCACCACGACGTAAGGGATGTTGTGTGTGTCTAACAATTCCGCCAAAGCTTTCAGTTCACCATTCAGTAAAATATGATGCTTACGAATCTGTTCTACCATCACGACGGATTGTAAAACTGCCTGCTGTGGAAGTTGAAGATGATTCTTATCAATGGCATCAAAGACAAGGGCAAAAACTGTTTGTTTCTTGGCTATTCTCAACACTTCCACCAATGTTTCTGTGTTGCAGTTCTCAGAATCAGATACCCCTATCTCGGTATCAAACAAAGCATTTTTTAGTAAACCAAAGAAAAGTCTATATGTCAAAGTCATGGTTGTCATTTTCCAATTTGACAAATCTCCAACATCATCTCGTTCACCTTTCTCACGTCAAACTTCTCTGCACAATATTCATGGCTGGCCTTACCCATTGATTCTACAGCTGTTGGATGTGAAATGAACCAAGACATTCGGTCTGCCAGCGATTTTACATCTTTCACGGGAACCAAGAAGCCATTGATACCCTCACGAACAGTTTCACGACATCCAGGTGTGTCAGTTGTGATGATGGCACGTCCCATGGCCATCGCTTCCAAGACAGTACGAGGAGTGCCTTCACGGTAAGAAGGGAGAACGAAGACTGAACATTGAGCCGTATAGCGTCTGACATCAGAAGTTTCGCCAAAATGTTCAATGGTACCATCATCAACGTAGCTCTGAACCTCTTCTTCTGTTAAGGCATCGGGCATGTGTTCGACAGCTCCCAAATACATAAATCTTACCTCTGGATGTTGTTGCTTGACAAGACGAGCAGCATGAAGATACTCTCGAACACCTTTACTGAAAAGAGCACGTGAGAGCATAAAAAACGTTAGTTGGCCGGGCAATGGTGCCAAAGTGAAATGTCCCATGTTAACACCAGATCCATTCACTACGTGACATTTCTTGCTATTCACCAAATGAGCAGATGTAAACTCGTTTAGGTCGTCCGGATTCTGAAAAATTACACAACGTGCACAGGCAAATCCCATTTTATACAACATGCCACCGATAATTCGGAGACACTTCGCTTTGAGGGTCTTGGCAGAAAAAAGATACCCTGCTCCTGTAACCATGGAACAGATATTATTGACCCCTGCTATTCGAGCTGCAATTGCCCCATAAATCACTGGCTTGATTGTATATCCCAGAGTTACATCTGGGCGAACCTTTCGCATGAGTTTCCAAAGTTTCCAGGCATAACGAATGTCAGCAAGCGGATTGATACCGTTCTTATTCATGGGAATCTCGACAAAGTGTACGCCTAAAGCTTCCACTTCGGCTATCCCCACTGTATTAGGTCCTGTCACCCACACGTCATAATCCCTCTTTTGGATTTCTCGGATGAGATCGCCACGAAAATTATAGACGGTTCGGTTTTTGGGAGAAATCAACAGAAACTTCTTCATTTGTTCTGCGCTATGAAGTTCTTCAGATTCTGATAAATAACCTTAAACATCCGTTCGTTATTACCATCACTGATAAATGAATTATGGGGCGACACAGACACATTTGGTAAAGTCCACAAAGGACTATTGACAGGCAAAGGTTCTTCTTCGAAAACATCTAATGCTGCATACAAGTCAGATCTTTCCTTCAGTACCTTGATAAGCGCATCCGTGTCGATTAAGGCGCCTCTTGCAATGTTTACCAATATGGTATTCGACTTCATGGAGGACAACAAAGGATAAGACATCAAATGATGCGTGTCAGCAGTTAATGGTGCTGTCAAGACAACAATATCAAAGTTACTGATTTGTTGGGGTAGTTCTTTTACATCCCGAATATCGTCAAACCACAAGGAAGTAGTAGCGATAGGGTCGAAGCCCACGACCTTTGCTTCAAATGCTTTGAATCGTTTGGCAACCTCCTCACCTACACTTCCTGCCCCGATGATGGCAACTTGAGCTCCAACCACTTCTCGCAGTGTTCGTTCCTTTTCCCATTTCTTTTCTTTCTGATGCTTGACAAAGAAGGACGCTCTTTTGTAGTGTTCCAGAACTTGCATGATAGCCCATTCAGCCATTGGCTTGCTATAAACGCCCCGTGCATTTTTTAGAACAATTCCACGCTCACGAATACGCTCAAGGGGTACACGATCCATACCAGCACTGGTCAGTTGAATAAACTTTAATTGTGGAAAAACAGACAGGTCATGATACAAGAATAATCCATTGCAGACAATGGCCTCAACCGAAAAAAACGTACTATTTAATTTCCCAGCCTCATCTTTCATGTAATAGCATTGGTAGCCGAGTTCCTCAATGTCCTCTATCTGTTTCTGAGAATAGGAGAATGCACCCGTCAGGAGTATTTGCTTCATAAGTTGACGTGGTTAACTATTTTTTGAGAAATCCATCTTAAAATGGTGGCAGCTACAAGAATCATTGTAGTGGTTACAATCCAATTCAGGGGGAATGCAAGTTTAATGTTGAGAATAAATCCAATAATGACAGACTGAACTAGATAAATCTCCAGCGTATGGTCCGAAAGAAATGTAATAATTTTCCAGATGATTCCACCCTCCAGTTTTCGAAAACTCATTTCATTTTTCATTGCAAATATGAATAGAATGAAAAGTAACGCAAATAAAATCACCTGATTAAGAATCTGAAAATTAGATAACGAAGGGTTTTTGACAAAAAGCAACTTAGATGCAAAATACACACCAAGCATGCCAAACAATACAAAAGGTAAGCACACTCGTGTAAATCGTTCTTGCTTCGTCATAGACAAATTAGAGGAACATCTTCTGCGGAAAGATAACCCTAACAACATAGCCTGAAAGAATAGAAACTCTATCATGGGTTCTCTGACATTATCTATATGATAATACGATGTATCATAATAAATGGTATATATCAGAAGCTGCACTGCCAGCAGGGCGAGACCAATCTTGATATAGGTTTTGGTGCTCAATTTAATGTACTTTGCAACAAAATAGAGCGGTAGATATAAAAGCGTAATGCTTGCAATGAAATGATATTTAGTAGGAAGAATAAAACTGATGAGGGCATCAGAAAGCGAATGTATGGGATAGGCTCCCAGGAGAGCATATACAGATGTAATGATCCATACGGCCACGTAGATTCTCCACAATCTTTTTGGGTACCATTTGTAAAAGGGCAACTTGGGACTGGCCAGACAGAAGCCCGAAACGCTGAAGAACATCACATCTCCCAGCAAACCGCCATTTGCAATCATATCTGTGGGATAGATGCCCACATAGTGTGAATTGGTGATGACGATAGCAGCCAATGCTCTCAAAAAGGTAATAAAGTAGAAGTATGGCTTCTTTCCGCTTCCCATATGATTACATATTGCGAACGATTTCTTCGACCATGCATTTCACCCTTTGTTGATTGCGGGTAAAATAGATGCTGTCACCGATGGCGTTCTGCGCCTCTTGCTCTTTCGCCCGTATGGCGGCTACCCCTTCCTTGAAGATAACTTTCACCTCCTCCAAGTTGCATACCCGCTGTAAATTGCAAAAGCTGCGTGACAGAATCACCATTGTTGAGCCTAATCTGTAATGTTCGATAATGATGTTTTCAGCTGGCAGTGCCCCTTGGCCTATCCTGGCAATTCCACCAAAACCAAATGGTAAGTTTTGGGTTTTGATTTTGTCTGCCAAGCGTTCCACGGTTCCGTCGGCCAACAATTCAAACATAAACTTCATGCCATAGCCCAGATGCAGGTCATTCAAGCCGATATGGATTTCGTCTATGCCATTTAATGCCAGAATCTTATCTAAGTCCTCCACGGCTTCGGGGGTTTCTACGAGCAGACAGGTTTTGGCTCTGCCGTTTACGCATTCGAGGAAGGTTTCCACTTCAGCTACAGTCTTAAAATAGGGCAGCATGACGATGTCTGCACCATTACGGATGATGGTGTCGATTTCACCTTTCGAACCCTCATAGATGTGATTGCTTCGCACAAGCAATTGCGACTTCGTAAGTACCTTGCGCATTTCAGCTACATCCTGTAGAGTGTGTTGACTCTGAACCGTGTCCATACCACCCTGTCGCTTTGCCTTATCCAGCACCTCCAAATCAATAAAGATGCGATCGACTCCAGCTTTTTCAGCCACTAGAGCCACCTCTGGCCTGTTAGTAATGTACATCAATTTCAGCATAACGAACGTATTGATTAATTGGTTTTTCCAATATTATTATTATTGGCATTTGTTACTACTTTAAATAGGGTCATCAAGAATATTTTTACATCTAAAGCGAACGACATCCGCTCAACATACTCAATGTTCAGTTCTATGCGTTCTGGCCAAGGCACTTCCTTCCGCCCGTTTACCTGCGCCCAACCAGTCACACCAGGCAACACGTCAAACATCCGCCGTTGATGCTCAGTGTATTGCTCAAAAGGCCACGGATGATAGGTTAAAGCAGGGCGAGGGCCAATCAGAGCCATGTCGCCTTTTAGAATATTCACCAATTGAGGAAGTTCATCAATACTTGTCGCACGTATAATCCGTCCCACCTTAGTAACACGGGAATCTCCTTTGTATGAATATACGCCTGTCCCTTGTTTCTCTGCCCCGACACACATGGAGCGGAACTTCCAGATACGAAATACACGACCTTTATAACCCAGCCTCTCCTGCTTAAAAAGGATTGGACCTCGGCTATCAATCTTTATAATTACTGCAACAATCGCCAATATTGGCGACAATATAATCAACGTAAGCAGAGCAATACAAAAATCTGCTGTTCGTTTGAAGTGTTTGTAGTACATAAATTCTAAGAATGAATTATCTATAAAAAAGATTTCACGATTCTTTCGCAAGCATGCCCATCCCCATATGGATTGACTGCTGTGCTCATTATTTTATATGCATCTTTATTTTCCAGAAGTGTACTAACTTCATTAATTATCAAATCACGATTTGTACCAACTAGATGGACTGTGCCACTCTCAAGGGCCTCAGGTCTTTCAGTTGTATCCCGCATAACCAACACTGGCTTGCCAAGCCCAGGTGCTTCTTCTTGTATTCCTCCACTGTCAGTTAACACTATTGTTGATTTTTCCATTAAATAGACAAACTCCAGATATTGTAATGGCTCTATAAAAAACATATTGCCTAGATTAGTAAGATTATCACCGAATACCTCATGAATTGGACGACGAACATTGGGATTTAAATGCATTGGATACACAAAATCAACATCTTGATACTTCTGAGTCAAATCTCGTATAGCACTGACTATATTTATAAAACCTTCTCCAAAATTTTCACGTCGATGTCCTGTAATAAGCACCAAACGTCGTTTACCATCATCGAGTCTTGACACATCATAGCCTGCTTTTCTTAAAACTTCACGTTGTGCATTAGATAAATCTACATTTTGCTTTAGAGTATTAATAACCAGGTGCAGGGCATCAATTACAGTATTACCTGTGATTATAATTTGACCATGTGTTTTTTCTTCTATAAGATTGCTTGCAGATAACTGTGTGGGAGCAAAGTTGTAAGTTGCTATTCTACTCGTTAGCTGTCGGTTAATCTCCTCTGGCCACGGGCTATAAATATTATGAGTACGGAGGCCTGCTTCTACGTGTCCAACTGGAATTTGTTTGTAGAACGCAGCAATGGCCGCTGATGTCGATGTTGTGGTATCACCATGAACAAGGACGACATCTGGCTTAACCATCTCCAAAACCTTCCGCATTCCAAGTAATACACGAGCGGTTATATCGTATAAATCCTGACCTTGTTTCATTATGTTCAAATCGAAATCGGGTTCGATATCAAAAATCTTCAATACTTGGTCTAGCATTTCGCGATGTTGACCAGTCACACAGACAATTGTGTTGAAATGTTCTGGTTGTTTTTGGAAGGCCTTCACAAGAGGTGCCATTTTTATCGCTTCAGGACGTGTCCCAAAGACTAACATAATTGTTTTCATACTAAAAACCTAAACTTATATTAGTTTAATTATTCTTACTTGCATGCAATAACATGTTTAAAGTCTTCTTCAAGTTCAGAATGTATCTTTCTAATGTCAAAGAGTTGTTGTCCTTTTGACCATGCTTTATCAGAATACTGTTTCAAAATTGATGAATCGTTTAAAAATATCTGCAAACAAGGTAGGATGTCTTCACTGTTAGTACATGTTAATGCAAGATCATTGTCCTTTAATAATGCAATGGATGCTACAGAGTAAGGGCCAATACCCAACAAACATTTTCCACTAGCAACATAATCTACAATCTTTGTGGAAAAAGACTGGTGAACAGCAAACATATCAACAGCATTGAAAGACTCAACATGAATTAGAATATCAGACTTGTCCACCTCTTCCTTAATCTTATTAGAGTTAATATGTGGATGAGCTCGAACACCACTCTTATCAAATGCCGTCAACATTTCCTTCGTGTAGGGTGTGCCTGTGTAAATATTTAAGGTAATGACGATTTTTTTTTCATTAATTGAATTTATTGCTTCTGCCAATAATGCTAAACTACGCCATCTTCCAGTTCCAATATTCCCAATATATGTTAAACGTATTGGTTGATGACTTTGATAGGGGGGCTTGGTAAGAAAGCTCGCTCCCTTTGTTAAAACTTTACACTTCTTCCCAAAAATAATTTCATACTCTTTTTTTTGAAGATCAGATATTGTGTACAAAATATGACATTCGTCAATGGCACGTTTTATCCATTTTCGTTGATAATACTTATTAAACTTATAAAACAAAGATTTTTTATAAGGGTTGTAAGAATATTCATCATCCGAAACATATCCGACCATCGGTATGTTATAACTTTTTGAAAGGTGGCAGGCCAATTTATTAATATATGAAAAACTATATATGGGTAGAAAAATAATATCGGGAGCGAACGTAGTTACATAATGTTTCAATGATTCAGATTTCTTCCAAGGAGTTACTAACCAGAGTAGTTCTCTCATCCAAAAGAAAATAAGCCATCGATGATTTTTTGCAAAATTTTTAATTTTCTGACTATAAGAAGTCGATGCGTGGTTGTTTTCATAATCATGTCGATTTGTTTTTTCAGGGAAGTCTTCTTTTTTGAATGCAAAACGCAACAAATTTTTTTCTCCCATACTCAGAAAATGTCCGCAAGTAGTTGTATAGGGAGTCCCATTACGACAATATATGTTAGCAATATGATTAGATGACTCAAAAGACAGAATATTTGAGAATGTACTGCCAAAGCTATTACCATCATCCCATTCTGAGTTGCTCAAAACAAGTATTTTCATCAGTTTCTCAACATAAAAAATGTTAATACTGCACAGAATAGTAATAACGTATAGAAAATTAGGTATATCATAAACCATTTTGGAGATAATCTTGCTGTGCGACTAAAACGGCCGAAATTGTAATAAAAAGATTTAATCTGCTGCCAAGGAGTTACGCATAAATCTACGACTTGATCTCTCCCGCTTATAGACAAATGCTTTTTAGATTCACTCAAATCAGAAAATGTATAGCCTTGTGATTGAGCATATACAACCATCTCTTGGAATTTTCTTACCGCCCTAACATCTCTCCATACATAATTCTTGCAGAAAAAATAAGTACGTATAAAATTCCAAGAATGCATTGTCAGTGTAATATTCTCAACGTCATTCTTATTAATAAAATCCTTAAATTCGCCTAAACTAGTTTCTGAGGCATCAAGATTTAACAAACGTTCTTTATGACCAATTCTTAAGCCAATGTATCTTGTGTTTGGAAATAAAAAACTCTTCCTAAAGGGTTTTATGGCATTTTTAGTTTGCGTCTCGCTTTCAGTAAGGTGACACATCTTTGGACTTCTATAACAATAAGACAAATCCAAAACATCAGTACCCCAAACATCAACCAAAACGTCATACATTTCTGCGTCAGCACCATAGCGTCCAATTCTAAAAACTTTTTGTTCTTCTTCTGTTAACAAGTCTTTGCATAATTCCTTTGTTTCTGTTAGTATTTTTCTTTTTTCATCTGCGGTATATTTCCAAAAAAATGTTTGTTCTGTTTCTCCTGTTATATAATTAGGATGTAGATGAACATATGCCTTTTGGTTATATTTATGTATTAAGTTAATAATTCTTTTTATAAACTCTTTCCCATATTTCTTTTGCTCTGGAATGTCTACAAAAAAATTGATGGGTATATTTAATTCTTTTCCTAATTCAAGAATCTTACGCAATCCATATTCTTCTCCATTGGATGTGCGCCCCCAGATATACCTATCTTGACGATTAATATCGTGGCATTCAGTATCAACCGTTACATATATGCGTTTCATGCTTGAATATATTTGACAAATGGTAAAAGTGTTGTTGAAAAACATGTTTCTTTTAACAATGTATTTCGACGTTCAATATCATCTAAGAAACCCTTGTTGTCAATGAATGTAGCATCTGGTAACATCTCGCTTAAAGATACACATATGCCCAATTTATATTTTTTTGTTTGTTCTGCCACATCATATACATAGTCTGTTGTTATTATTTTGAGGCCGCAACTAACATATTCCAAGAATTTATTAGGATATGCCACATTATTGGTTGTTAAATCTTGACGTAATAAGAATGCATAATCACAAGCGCATAGCACTCGTCTCACCTCTTCGGCTGGATATGAATCAATTAGAATATTATCACTAGCGAACTTTGATAAATATTCTTTATTATTTGACATTAATAACAACTTTGTGTTATTTTTATCAGTCGAAAAATGCTTATACATCTCAACGGATTTTTCTATGCATTGCCAAGGGGATACTCCACCAGAATACACAAACAATAAGTCATTATCTTTCAATCCATACTTTTGTCTGTACTTAATTCTGTTCTTTTTTACAGTTTCCACATCTAAACTTGTTTCTTGTATTGCACATGGAACGATGAAGAAACAATTATTCTCTATTGAATACTCTTTCTTTACATAATTCATTAAAGCCTTTGAAACTACAAAATAAGCATTGTACAATGGCAAAAACTTTTGTTCTTCGTGCTTAGCATATTTGTAATATAATCTACGAATATAGGTTTGTATTTGATTTCTTCCAGAGAATTCAATCAATTCCTCATAAGCTCCGTGAATATCAGCAATAAACTTAACATTAGGAAATAACGGTTTTAGATAACTAATTAAAGGAAATACTACCACGCCAGATAATACAACCACCCGATACTTTTTTCTACCAATTTCTTTCTTAATTAAATTCTTTAATTTATTTTTAACAAACAGATAACTTATCCAAGAATATGTTTTTATGATGAATTCTCCGCAATTCAATTTCTCTTGAGCTTTTTTCAAAGTTTTTTTGTGACGAAAAACTATCACGTCTGTTTGTACTCCATAAACTTCGCTAAGTGTTTTAGCTCTATTTTTTATCAATCGCAATTCACCAGATGTACTATAAGCATTGCGTGACGTTATTAATAAAATTTTCATAGTTTACTTTTTTTGATTTATAAATTTATCCCATAAGTTTTCCTGCCACTTTTCGCAGAGGTGCAGTGATAAGTTGTTTCTCGTATTTATTCATTCCCATACTCCACATTACGGATGAAAAGAAAAATACAAACACAACAGCCTCCAGCAGGAACGTTATCCAGTTGAGAGGGAGAGGGTTGTAGCGGACTGCAAAAAAGGCTGTGAGGAGTATAATCCCAAGTGGTAAGAGCATTGGTACGAACGATTCGCGGAAGAAACGAAGTACATCGATACCAATCTCCTTGAAGAAAATGACATCCATACATACCGTGCGAAACAGATAAGCTACACAGACAGAGATGCAAATACCCAATGCTCCCAAGCTGCCAGCCAAAGACAAAGCCAACAGAACATTTAACACTGCCATGCCCACATAGACCATCGACAAGTGGCGCACACGATTCATGGCATAGATGGTCTGCGAGCCAATCTCCTGCGGAAGGTGGAGGAACGATGGTAGAACAATCAGCACAGCACACAGATAGCTCTCTCTGAATTTCTCACCCACCCACAGCTGGATGAAGTCCTGACCTAAACATATAAATCCGAGTACGATGGCTCCAATCACCAATATCTGTACTCGTCCCACTCGAACCATCAGCGGCAATAGTTCGTTAGGGTCGTTTGTTACGATGCGAGTGACACGGGGAAGGAACATACCGTTGATAGCTGAAGAGAACGTATAGGTGTATCCTTCGATGGTCATGGCAATGCCCAAGATGGCGATGCTGGCAGAGCCAGAGAAGTAACCGAGGATGCTGGGCGCAATATTGAAGATGAAACGTTGGGCTACCTGCATTACGGTCACCCACCCCGAATAACTTACCACCTGCCCAAACTCACTGCGATTATAGTAACTGAAGTTGACACGTTGGGGAGTGCAGAAATAGATGACCCACAGTTTAAGGGCGATAGTCAAGAGTCCAGAACTCACATTCACGATGACTAGCGCATAGAGTCCGTAACCCAGTAGTAGGCACACCGTCATCGCGCCGACAATCATCAGTTTGTGTGCGACGTCACATACCTTCAACTGTACAAACTTCTCATGTGCCGTTAGTACGCCGTTTACCGGAATAAAGGGAAACGACAGTACGCTATAAACCGACACCATCACATAGATGACCTTGAACTTCTCTACTTCCTCCGGTGTCAGTTCTTTGTAGATTTGGGGGATGAAGAAGTAAAGTATAGCTAGCAGAAGTAGCAACACTAGGTCAATGATGAAATAGAGCCGATAGACTAGCCCTAGACAGTTGTTCGCCTTGTCCTGCCGTCCCTCCGCCAGATATTTTGCAATAAAGCGTGTCACGGCAGCACTCAGTCCGAAGTCAAATACGAACAGCGTGATGACGGATAGTGCCAGTGTGTAAAGTCCAAAGTTCTCCCTCCCGATGCTCCGTATCATCCATGGCGTATATACCAATCCGGATATGATATTGATGCCGATAGCTACATAGGACATCACGGCACCAAGTTTGATTTGTTGGGAAGCATTCATTAGAAAACTTATAAGGCTATGATATATGAGTATTTTTCAAGGCCCGCCTTTTTCAATAGACAAATTATACCAAGGCTTATGAAATATAAAACAATCAAAACAATGATAGGCCTAAGAATAAAGAACAAAGGTGTGTATGGGAGCCTTGTATTAATGATTCCTGCAGGCTGCATCTGAACGAGATAAATAAAAAGTGATTTTCTACCGATGTCTTTTAGTGCTCCAACATTTTCTAACAAAACGGAAAGATTAAGAAATATCATCCCCCCCGATAACTCACACGGTAGGGAGAAATAATCAATATAGGCCTTGTCCTGTCCATATATGACTGATAAAACTATGGAAACAAAAAACACCAGAGAAGCCATTGTTGTGGGTCGCCAACCGATTAGTTCGTCCAGCCATCCATGTTTGCGAATCAAAATGCCCAAAGCAAAGAAACCTATCCAGTTCAGTGGATTTAAATATTGATTGAAGTATATCGTATAGGGGATCAAGCCAAAAGCAGAAAGCATAACAGATAACACCATCACAATTACACAGAGGACAAGAGCCACATCTTTCTTCTGTAGTCCCTTAAACATTACAAACATGAACAGCAGGATTGGTAGGTACCAATACCATGTTAATACACCGAACATCCATTTCAATGCTGCTAAAATAGATGCATCTTTATTGATGGCGACACTAAATAAATAAGTACACAAAGAAAGAATCATCCAGGGAATGACAATCCCTCTCCACTTCTTGGCCCAAAAAGTTTTCGCATCTCCTTCTTCTCGGTGGTAGAAGAAACCAGACACGATGAAAAAAACAGCCACCCCTATCTGACCGAGCACAATCCTAATACTTTCAGCTACAGGATGTGTTTCTGCACCGAAAGGCATGTGTGCAGCAATGACCGATAAGATGGCAAAAGTTATTATCACATAAAGAGCATTGCTCTGACGAAATGTTGTCACAAATCTAATTTCTTAAAAATCCTGTCCCACTCGTTCTTCAGCGACTCAGGAGCAAATAGTTTATACATGGGCATGAAAAGACGATGTTCTGTCTTTAAATTAGTTTGGCAAATTGCATCACTCAGTGCTCCATGTAATTCTGACAGATTATTGATTTTAATGACTGGAGCCTTCATTTCATCAACTTCGATATAGCGTAGCCAGTTTCCTTGAATCATCAACGAACCTGCGGCCACCTGTTCTTTCATTGCGTTCGAAAAGGCATCACTTGTCCTAAGGTTCAGATAAATATCTGTTGCAAGACACATGATAGCATTACGTTCAAACGGCACATATTCTTCTAGTATTACGTAACTACAGCCACAGGTTTGAGCAGCTTTCTTCACTCTTTTAATATAGTTCATATCAATACGACTATATTGCAGAGGTACTAATACATGGACTTTATCTTTATCCTCTTTTTTTAGCAAGGATATTTCATGAAGGCAGATATCTTGTCGTTGGGCGGGATCAGCATTATAACCGCAAACCAACAAGAGTTTCCCATCTGGGACCCTCATTTCTTTTCTACATTCCTCGCGTGTCATTTTTTCTGAAATTTCCTTAATTTTGGGAATCCCTCCACTCGGGAAATGTACAACTTCTAATTTATCATCATACTGATGGCCAAAACGCCTCTGAAAGACATTATAAGAGTTCTTTACCGTTACGGTAATTTTGTTTGCGTAAGGTAAGATTTTCTTTTGTAAGAACGATTCAAGACGTGGGGGTCTTAAGATATCAGTTCCCCAAAAAGTAATAATAAGGCGATTAAAATTCCGTGTAAATAGGAGGTAGAGAATCGAACTAACAGAATTGGCATAGTGGATATGGCAAACATCGGCCTTTCCGTATTGTTTTAGAAATTTTACTTTGCTTATAAATCTTTCCGTGGAAATAAATAAGCCCTTATGTCCAACCCTGTTTGAAGGAGTGATTACCTTGATTCCGTGTTCATCATAAAATTGTTGATATTGTTCTGGTATCTTGTGAACGGAATGTCGAAGAATTGTAATTTCATAATTCTTTCCTATAAGAAAGAATCTGATGAAATTATAGACGTGCATGGATGCTGCATCGCTAAAAATAAGATATCTCATTTTTTCTATTTTTTCATGAGCTTGGATATTGTTTTCCATATGCCTTGATGTTTGAAACGGAGTAAAATGCTTTCAATCTTTAATTTGGCAGAAATAAAAGGGTGTCCTTTTCCTATAGTTCTGTATAATTGTTCCTTGTATTCAACGTTATCGATAATATATCGAGGGTGTTTAAGTGGAAAAACTAATTCTTTTGCATCTCCATAAAAGGCATTCCTTACTTGTCTAGGAATGCATTCAAGAGCTGTGTTGGAATGTGTACTATCTACTCCTAAACCGATATTTCTGATGAGACTCTTACTCGGAATAATGTTAAGTTGTGAATTAAAATATCTTGCATAGGTTTGGATAGTTTCCCAGTGTGGAACACCTTCTTCACGGTGAGCCATACACAACTTTTCGTAGTGTGGATAAACTTTATCTTGTCGATAATTACGTATTAACTGCATGGCCGCCTTGTCGTCTAGGAATGAATAATGCTCATCCCATGTATCAGCAACACGCTTCCAAGAAGCCCATCCCCAAACAGAACCTATACTTGAAAAGAAATAACTATCACTACACTTAAAATTATGAACTTGATTCATTCCACAGATACGTGCTATTCTGTCATCATATTCGTATCTGTCTAGCATTTCCTTACAAAAAAAGAAAAATGACGGTGTTGCTACAATATCATCTTCAAGAACTATTAACTTATCAACAATTGAGAAAGCCCATTTGTGGCTATAAAACGTGGAAGGATCACATCCATAGTTTTTTTCATTAAACATGCGATGCACTTCACAATCCCAATCGATATTATCTGCTATTGCTCGACATTTTTTAATATTGATAAAATCATCTGGTCTATTTTTACGTGGTCCGTCCTGCCAAAGCAGCAATCGTCTCGGACGCACAGCTCTTACAGCTTCAAAACACTGTTTGAAAGTATCTACTCGTCCGAAAAATATCAAGAGGACATTGACATCAATATTCCAAGATTTCATACAGATTCTTTTTTGTTAATCAATAGCGTTATTAAGGGGAAGACACAGAAGATTCCCCAACTTATTTCCGGAGCCTCTACGGGGTTGTAAAATGCCAATATAAAGTAGTAACCTATAAAGGGCATCACAACATGAAATAGTTCCTTCTTGTTGAATAGATGTAAGATGGGACGATTAATGTTCCACAAGGCATATAAATAAGATATGGTGCCAATGAGTCCTGTCGCAATCAAATAGGACAACACAGAAGTGTGGCTATGCGTATAGAGATATCGTGCAGGTTGTACCAATACATTTTGCCCCCAAAATGGACTTTGAAGAAATTGTTTCAGGGCGTCTGTTCTGAGTTGAGCGCGCGAAGTCGAATAAGCATTTTCTTCTCCACTTCCTGTAAGGGATTTGTAAAAAATCTGAAGATGGTCACCCACCACAGTATCTTGAAAAAAATCAATCAACAAGGAGATGAATAAAGGTATTAAAAGGGTTAGCAAAGTTGCTATAAATATCAAGAATACTATTCTCCATTTGAAATTTCCAATATTGATAAATATAATGTATCCTATGCCGACAAGACTTAGCAAGAGTAATGTTGTGAATTGTGCCCGAGAGATGAAAATTGCGAAGATAATAACCAGTATCAGCAGGATTGTACGAAGTTTTTTGTGTCTATTATCTATATATACTAACTGAGCTAAGAAGCATAGAAAGGCGGCGCCACACATATAGGAGAAGCCAAAACTACCAATGTTTTCGTACATCATTAATAATTTATATTCTTCGTCCGTGTTGCCTGATGTCATCTCGCGCATAATCACCTCATTGGTCTCCATTTCATTTAACGATTGGGAAAGTACATAGAGTACGATGAGTAGGAACGTTACAAGTGTGAACTGAATTTCATATTTTCGTCCACGTAACAGAAGCTGATGGGCAAGAATTGCCGGAAAAATTACATGCCAACTCAATAGGATTGGATGCAGAAAACCATACTTTGCGTCACCTGGTTTGGCAATTAAATACATGATGATGTAATAGGGAAGAAAGTTCAATAGCGTTCGGCCAATGACGGAAAGACTTGCTTTGTCATGGCAGAAGATGATTGTAAACGCCATTGTCAAATACACGACGGTCTGCACATTGAAAAACACCTGCATGACAGGGAGTAGGTAGCATCCTTGCAAAAACAAAACTGCTACGCAAAAAGGTACCGATGACCAAGTAAAGTTTGTTTTAGTATTAATAGCGGACAGGATGTCCTTTGTTATATATGGTTGATGATTATACTTCATTTGATATCAGCTTGTTAAAAAGTCGCAAATATTCCTCAAGTCCTCCATTCAAGCTGAATCGTTCTTCAGCTGACCTTCTGCAGTGTTTCGTATAGGTATTCTTGCCCTCCGAACGCATCTTAACAAACAATTTGGGAACTTCTTGCCAATCACCGTAAGGAAAAATATATCCACATCCCTCACAACATAACTCTGGATTGGCAGTAGAGTCGTTGATGATCAAAGGTGTACCGCATGCTAGTGCTTCTGCGGATACTTTTCCGAAAGTTTCTTGCTGTGAGAAGTTTAGGAATACATCTGCCATTGAGTAGTATTCGGCCAAATGATTGACATCATTCACACTCCCGACAGAATAAATGTTCGATGGTAGTGTGGTCTTAGTTAATTGACTCATTTCGCCCACCATCACGAAGGAGATATCAGGACATTGACGTGCTAATTCTTCAAAACGATATAAACCCTTGTATTCAGACCAGCTCTGTGAAACGCCCAACACGACAAAGTCTGTCTCGGATAAACATAATTGTTGTCGCAACTCATTAGCGCCGCCAGGTCGGAAAACATCTAAATCAATCCAATTATAGATTCGTTGAATTATCTTTGCTTCAGAAAAGACCGGTGATTGGCGCGCTTCGTCCGTTATCCAATTCGAAACACCTACGACGGCCAAGCGAGGAATAGCATGAAAGAGTTTCTTTTTGTCTGAGAAACATTTTGCAGATGTATCGAAGAACAGGCTTTTGTTATATTTTTTTATGGCAGGACAATGATGACACCCCGTTTTCCATTTGATACATTCATCTTCTGTATAGTAGCAGCAGTGGCCAGTAAACGTCCAACAGTCATGCAGCACGACAATGGTGCCAATATCTTTTGACGCAAGATAGGTCAATAATGAGGAAAGATGAATATAATTGGCATGCAAGTTACGGAGTATGACGATGTCTGGTTGAATTTGGTCTAACTGATGAATAAGTTTGCTTGTGGAATAATGTGAGAAGTATGCCTGCAGTCCAGTTAATCTTGACAACAAGGCATGAATCTTATGCGTAAAGCGGTTACCAACCTCATAGATTTGATTGTTTTTATCCTCATGGTTGGTACAAAACACATAGGATTGATGCCCTTTTTTTGTCAGATACTGATGCATCTCCATCGTAGTACGGCCAATACTACTAAATTGATAAACAGCGTTGATTTGAACTATTTTCATCTTGAGTACACCCTACAAATTATTCTTGTACCACTCGATAGCCTCGTTAAGTCCGCGTTCAAAATTATATTCAGGGTCGTAGCCGAGGATACGTCGTGACTTGCTGATGTCGGCATTAGAATGTTTGATATCACCTGGGCGGTCGGGACCAAAGTGAGGTTCGATATTCTTGCCAAGAGCTTTTGTGAGCGTATGGTAGATGTCGATGAGGTATTCACGACCTCCATAGGCGACATTAAAGGCTTGTCCTGCTGCTTCGTGAGGTGCCAAGCAGGCTTTTAGGTTGGCTTCGACGACATTCTCGATGTAGGTGAAGTCGCGGCTCTGACGCCCGTCGCCATTGATGGTGGGTTGCTCGTCGCGAAGAAGCTGCATGATAAACTTGGGAATGACAGCTGCATAGGCTCCGTTGGGATCCTGCCGACGGCCGAAGACGTTGAAGTAGCGTAGTCCGTAGGTGTCGAGACCATAATGACGGGTATATTGCTTGGCCCATTCCTCGTCGCAGCGTTTGGTCAGAGCATAGGGCGAAAGCAGGTTGCCTTCGATGCCTTCCTGTTTGGGCAGGTGGGCTTCGTCGCCATAGACACTGCTGCTGCTGGCATAGACGAACTTCTTGACTCCCTGCTGACGCGCGGCTTCTAACATGTTGAGCGTACCCTGAATGTTGTTGGCGCAGTAGAAGAGGGGCATCTCGATGCTGCGGGGGACACTGCCCCAGGCGGCCTCGTTTAGCACATAGTCCACTCCTTTGCAGGCACGGAGGCAGGTGTCGAGGTCTTTGATGTCGCCTTTGACAAACTCGTAGTGAGGATTGTCGAGAAAGAGGTCAACGTTGGCTTGTTTGCCGGTTGACATGTCATCGAGGCAACGCACGCGATAGCCAAGCTTGAGGATTGCCTCGCAGAGGTTGGAGCCGATAAAGCCAGCTCCACCTGTTACAAGGAAAAGTGAATTGTCTGGAAACTTGAGGTGTGTGTACATTGTATTTTCTATCACGAATTACACGGATTGCACGAATGCATTTGCTTTCAGCGATTACAGGCGTTCGTCAACGATGCTGCGGTCGAGAGTGCATTTCACATCGAAAATGACGTGCTTGTCCTTCAAGAGAGATGTCACATCAAGGTCGGCAAATTCCTTGTGTGCCACAGCAGCAATGGCTGCATCAAACTTTTCGTTGGGCAGTTCGTTGACGATGTCAATGCCATATTCATGTTTTGCAATGGCGGGATTTGCCCATGGGTCGTAGACCGTGATATCGATGTTATATTCTTTTAGTGCATTATAGATATCAATCACTTTCGTGTTGCGGACATCAGGACAATTTTCCTTGAATGTAAAACCGAGGATGAGAAGATGTGAACCGAGTACCTGAATACCTTTTTTGAGCATGTGCTTAATGGTCTCGGTAGCTACGTACTCACCCATGCCATCGTTCATGCGACGGCCTGCCAGGATTATTTCGGGGTTATAACCATGACGTTGGGCACACTGCGCCAGATAGTAGGGATCGACGCCGATACAGTGACCGCCGACGAGACCAGGGCGGAAGGGGAGAAAGTTCCATTTCGTGCCGGCAGCCTCGAGCACATCGAGGGTGTCGATGCCCATCTTTGTAAAGATTTTTGAGAGTTCGTTGACGAAGGCAATATTGATGTCTCGTTGGGAGTTTTCGATTACTTTGGAAGCTTCTGCCACCTTGATGGTGGGAGCGAGATGAGTGCCGGCGGTGATGACGGAGGAATAGACGTCGTTGATATATTTTCCGATTTCAGGAGTACTGCCCGAGGTTACTTTCTTGATGTGTTCAACCGTGTGTTGCTTGTCGCCTGGGTTGATGCGTTCGGGGCTGTAACCGCCGAAGAAATCGACGTTCATCTTCATACCGCTGACCTTTTCTACAACAGGGATGCATTCGTCTTCGGTTACTCCAGGATAGACTGTTGATTCATAGACAACGACATCACCTTTGGATATAACTTTTCCGACAGTGGTGCTGGCGCCATAGAGTGGGGTGAGGTCGGGGTTATTGTCAGCATCAACAGGTGTGGGAACGGCAACGACGTAGAAGTTGCAGCCTCGAATATCGTCCAGCTGAGTGGTGCACTTGAAACCGTGGTTCTTGATGGCATCTTGTAACAGGTCATCTGCCACTTCGAGCGTAGCATCGTGACCTGCCATGAGGGCATCAACACGCTTCTGGTTCATGTCGAAACCAATGGTTTTGTACTTAGTGGAGAACAGGCGAGCTAAAGGAAGGCCAACGTAACCAAGACCGATTACGCAGATTTTTGTTTCTTTCATTATCGTTTTTATTTGAGTTATTTTTTTAATAGGCGATTCGTTTCACTCCACAGTAGTATCAACTAAATTTATTAGGAATTTTGCAGTTTCCCGATTACATAGTTCTTGAGTCTGCGGCGAAAGGTGGTACTCGTATGACTTTGCGAACCACAAGATTTCAGTACCCATTTCTTGCTCATAGTCATGTAGGGCCGTCACAGAACCGCCTTTGCATCGGGTGGCGGTAATGGCCACATCGCAATTCTTGGACTTGAAATACCGCACATTGGCACGAACGACATCTTCATTGTCGCCTCCGGGAGCCACGCACACAATCAAGCCGTGATACAAGAATGTTTCTGGCTCATCATCTTGGTGAGGCGCGTTCTTGGAAAGGGATTCACCATTCTGGCGAAGCATCTCACGGAGAAAATTCAGTGTTTGCGTCTTACCACAATTGCTGTGACCGTATAAACCGATGATTTTCATTTAAGACAAAAGCGAAAAAAAGGAGAGTGGGAAGGGGCAGCGATGAGGTCGCTGCATAGGTGGGCCGAATTACGAATCCTGGCTCTGAAACTGTTAAAATTTTTTTGTCGGCGGACGGAGGGTGGGGTATCCCCCAGTGATTTATGATTTTTGTCCTACCTTTGCAGCGTCATCCGGAAGACAAGTGATCATTTAACCCAATGTTTAACTAAAAAACAATTGAACTATGTCTAAGATTCTTGTAAAGTCGAAGCTGCAGCGTCTGGCTGCTCAGAAGAAGGATGCGTACGTTACGCGCAGTGTCAGCCTGCCGATGATTGACGAAAAGACGCTCATCGAGCGCGCTGCCGAGAATTCTCTCATCCATCCCGGTCACCTTTATGCTGCCATGCAGGCGGTGACCCAGACTTTCCGTAACTTCCTCTTCACGGGCCACTCGGTGCAGTTCCCCAACGTGGGTGTGTTCCGCTTCGGCATCAACGCTCATGCCAGTGAACAGATGGAAGATGCCGGTGTGGCACAGGTCTATCGTCGTAAGATTCTCTACCGTCCTACTTCGGATCTGCGTCAGGCGCTGAATAGCATCCAGCTGGAGAAGCTGCAGTCGGATATCATCGACGACACCAACGAGGACAACCAGCCGACTGAGGGTGACGAGAACAACGGATAAGAAGCCTCACCTCCAAGCCTCACCCCCTAACCCCCTCTCCGAAGGGCGAGGGGGAAGCCTAACGGCACGCGAGGGGGAAGTGCAAAGACTGATGAGCTGAAAAATTAAGGCTAATTGAATTTTTGTGGAAGCATCGACCGCGAGGTCGGTGCTTTTTTGTTGCCTGACGGCAAGTAATCGTGCTGAAAGAAGAAAATCTTTCAAAACGAAAAAAGTAGGTCGGTCAGCGGACGATGAGGATGTGGTGGTCACGATTGAGGATGGTGACGGTGGTGCCAGCTGGCTTGAGGTTGCCGTCGGAGGCGCGGGCGGTGTAGGTCTGTCCGTCAAGGGTGACGGTGCCTTGGGCCTGCATGTTGTCGATGGCTTGGGTGACCTGGGCGGTCCGGCCTCGGAGCTCGAAGGTGGGTACCTGCTCTTTCATTCGCTTCTCGTCGGACTTCTGGATCATCGCAGGGATGAAGGAGACGGCGAAGACGAGGGTGGTGATGGCGAAGACGAGGGCTTGGGTGAGCAACGAGTTGTAGCCCATGAGGAAGGCGGCGAAGGTGACGCCTGCGCCAATGCCGGCACTGAGACTGATGTAGTCGCGGGTGAAGATGTGGACGGCGAAGGCGACGATGGTGAGGGCCAGCCAGAGGATGGCGAGTTTGGCAATAAGGATGGTCAGCATTATAAAAGTGAAAAGTTAAAAGTGAAAAATTCAAAATTAAAAATTCAAAATTAGGGAGTGTAGGGTTATGAGTTGCTGCTGGGTGGGGGTGAGCTTGGGGCTGTCTTTCCACGTGCAGATGATGTTGCTGGCCTGCTGGAGATAGTCGGGGTTGGGATGGATGAGGTGGAGCACCAGCAGGGTGTAGGCTCGGAGCTGAGGCGCGGTGAGGTTGGTGAGGGCCTGCTGGCATTGGTCGCAGAACTCTGTCTGGGCTGTCTGGTCGCCGAGGATGAGGGCGCAGACGAGGAGGCTGAGGCGGAGTTTGTGCTGCATGAGCGTGGTGACGGTACGTGTGTGGCGCATGCGGCGGAGGAAGATCTGGCAGCTGGCGCGGTCGGTGTCTTCGGTTGTGCCGCCGACCCAATGTTGCAGGGCGGTCAGGGCGCGGGGCTGAAAGCGTTCGAGTTCGTCGTAGGCGAGGCTGTGGGTGTCTTTGTCGTCGGCAAACTGCAGGTATTCGACGTATTGCGGATGGATGTCCCAGGTCTGCACGCTGCCGAGTCCGTCGAGAATGACGCGGACGCGGATGCTGTTGCGGCCGGTTTTCTCGACCATGCCTTCGACGCCTTGTAGCAGGCGGGTTTCGCCCTCGTCGGTCACCTGTACGCCTCCGATGATGCGGACGATGTCGCCTCGGCGGAAGATGCCTTCGTCGAGGGTGTAGTAGCGTACTTGCTGCTCGGCTGCGGTGGCGATGCGGATGAAGTCGTGCATCTGGCGGTCGGGCACGTAGAGGTAGCGGAGCTGACCGCCCTCCATGCGCACATTGTAGAAGCGGAGGGTGGGGCGGTCGAGTTTGTAGTGGTGGAGGTCGTCGCGGCGGGCTCGGACGAAGAGTAGGTTGGCGAAGAGCGATCGGGACTGGCGTGTGGCGTTCTCGCGGTTGGTCCGCACCATGTTCATGCGGGGTGTGAACACCTCGAAGCGCGTGGGGTCGTCGTCGGCCTTGCCTTTATTGTAGATGGAGTTGATGTGTTCGGTCTCGCGTGCCGGCGTCTTGGTCTGCATGACGTACCAACGTCGAACGAGGGGTTCGGGCGTCGGCAGAGTCTGCTGCTGGGTGGTGGATGCCATGCGTGGAGCGTGTGGACGGTTCAGAAAAGGGTACTTTGCGGATTCCTGAAGTCCAGCATTAAAAACTGAATATCAGTAACTTGAATATCGTAAGACCGAGAAACTTGGAAAATTTTTCTTTCTGCGCTGTGCTTTGTTCCCATGATTGTTTCGTGGCGAAAAGCCGGAGCCTCTTTGGCTGAAGCACTGGCTTTAACGGCGCAAAGTTACGGATTTTCTTTTAGCTTGCCAAGTAAAATTGGTAAAAAAGGCAGAAAAAGTGGGAGGGATGTCGGCAGAGAAAACTTTTTTACACGCCAATGGCGTGCGTAGGTACGCCGTCACGACCTCCTGTGGATGATGCGGCGTACCTACGGCACGCCCTCTTCTCGTCACACGACAACCAGCCATTGCGCAACATCCGACGATGTTGCTCCATGGCTGGCTACCCTACTTGTCCCGATGGGACATTATTTACCCTGCGCCCTCGCAGCCTTCACTGCGCCTCTGTCGTTGATGCGGGCGGGACGCCGGCACGCAATTTTCCCTCTATCCGCTCACCAGCCATTGCGCAATGCCACGGCATTGCTCCATGGCTGGCTACCCCTGCTTGTCCCTATGGGACATCTGTTCTCCTCTACGCTCTCTGCACCTTCACGTAGTATAGACTATTTAGGAAAACTATATCATTCGTGGTATGAAGATAGCGCATCCAAGGTATAAACGCGGATATGGCGTAGAACAAACTCGGCTACTGCGCACAGAAATCTCAAAATATCATTGATATTTCTACAAATACCACTGATATTCTTACAAATTCCATTGAGATTTTCAAAAATATCAATGATATTTTGAGTTTGTTCGGCACAGCAGCTGAGTTGGAGGTGCGGCGTGGCGGTGTTTTGGGTGCGGCGCGGCGGTGTATTAGGTGCGGCATGGCTGCGTCGGAGGCGTGCTGTGATACCGTGTGTGTGAATATTTTATACCATGAATTGCATGAATGACATCAATCATAGTCCGTTTATGGATGCTTAGAATTTAAGGTTTCAACCATGAATGGTGGCGACCATGAATGGTGGATGCTCCGCATCTATACCTCTCCGGCAGGCAATAAAGCCGCAAGGCTTCCCCATTCATGGCATAAGAAACAACGGCCGAAAGTTGAGTGATTCATGGTACAAAATGTTTGGTGATGCGTTTGCGGATGATGTCAGAAACGCATTTGTGGCAAAAAATACGCCCATAAATTTTTTTATTGCGACTAAAAGGAGTATTTTTGTGGGAGATTTGGTCGGAACGCGGGCGTCCCCGCCCGCATCCTGTGGTGGGGACCGATGCAGTTCTGGCTACGGTGCGGGCGTAGCGCCTGCGTACCCAATATAAACTTATCATCACCATGAACAACGAGAAACGTATGATTGAGTGCGTCCCCAACTTCAGCGAGGGACGCAAGCGTGAGGTGCTCGACGCCCTGTCGCGTGCGATCGAGGGGGTTGAAGGTGTCAGTCTGCTCAACGTCGATCCAGGCGAGGCGACCAACCGCACCGTCTATACCTTTGTCGGCGAACCGGACGCTGTGTGCGAGGCTGCCTTCAGGGCGGTGAAGCTGGCTGGCGAACTGATCGACATGCGTCTGCACCACGGGGCACATCCCCGTCAGGGTGCCACCGATGTGTTGCCCCTCATCCCCATCAGCGGGGTGACGCTCGAGGAGTGTGCCGACATGGCGCGGCAGCTGGCACGCCGCATCAGCGACGAACTGCTGATTCCGACCTACTGCTACGAGGCGTCGGCCCTGCGACCCGAACACCGCAACCTGGCGGTCTGCCGTGCGGGCGAGTACGAGGCCCTGGCCGAAAAACTGCTGGACGAGGTGAAGGGACCCGACTTCGGCCGACGTCCGATGGACGAACGTATCGCGCGGACCGGAGCCACGGTGGTCGGTGCACGCGACTTCCTCATTGCGGTCAACTTCAACCTCAACACCACATCGACGCGACGCGCCAACGCCATTGCCTTCGACGTGCGTGAGAAGGGTCGCCCCGTGCGCGAGGGCAATCCCATCACCGGAACGATTGTGCGCGACGCCGACGGAAAGCCCGTCATGCGGCCTGGCACACTGAAGGGTACGAAGGCCATCGGGTGGTATATCGACGAGTATGGCATCGCGCAGGTGTCGATGAACATCACCGACATCAACGCCACGCCCCTGCATGTGGCTTTCGACGAGGTGTGCCGCGCTGCCCAGGCGCGTGGACTGCGTGTCACGGGAACGGAAATCGTGGGTCTCGTGCCGCGGCGTGTGCTGCTGGAGGCCGGCCGCTATTTTCTGGAAAAGCAGCAACGCTCGGTCGGCATTCCCGAGCAGGACATCGTCGGCATCGCCGTCAAGAGCATGGGGCTGGACGACCTGCGGCCCTTCGACCCCCGCGAGAAGGTGATTGAATACCTGATCGAGGGCGTGAAAAGTGAAAAGTTAAAAGTGAAAAGTGAAAAGCTGGTGGAGCGCAGCGTGAAGGATTTCGCTGAGGAGACGTCGAGGGAGAGTCCGGCACCTGGCGGTGGCACGGTCGCTGCCTACCTGGGTGCGCTGGGTGCAGCCCTGGGCACGATGGTCGCCAATCTGTCGGCTCACAAAGCCGGATGGGACGACCGCTGGAGGGAGTTCAGCGACTGGGCTGCGAAGGGTCAGACGCTGCTCGCCCGCCTGCTGCAGTTGGTCGATGACGACACCGAAGCCTTCAACCGCCTGATGGCCGCCTTCCAGTTGCCGAAGAAGAGCGAGGCGGAGCAGGCTGCCCGTGCTGCCGCTGTCGAAGCTGCCACGCTCCATGCCGCCGAGGTGCCGCTCGAGACGATGCGCACGGCGATGGAGGTGTTCCCCCTGTGCCAGGCGATGGCGTCGGAAGGCAATCCCGCCAGTGTGAGCGATGCCGGCGTGGGTGCCCTGGCCGCCTGTGCAGCCGTGCGCGGAGCCGCTCTCAACGTGCGCATCAATGCCAAGCAGCTGAGCGACACCGCCCAAGCGCAGCAGCTCGTGGCCGAGGCCCAGCGGCTGTGCGACGAGGCCCAGCGTGCCGAACGCGCGGTGATGGAGGCGGTCGAGGCGAAGCTGTAAATCACTCAACTTCAGCAAGTGGTATTTATTCCTAACTTCTACATACTATGACACTCACAGATTTTCAGAACGAACTGCGGCAGGGAATACCGCAGACCCTGCCGCCCCTGCCTGCCTACGACACGACGGTGAACCATGCACCGCGCCGCAAGGACATCCTCTCGCCCGAGGAGAAACGTCTCGCTCTGCGCAATGCCCTCCGCTACTTCCCGAAGGAGCAGCACGAGGTGCTCGCACCGGAGTTTGCCGACGAGCTGCAGCGCTACGGACGCATTTACATGTACCGCCTGCGGCCTACGTACGAGATGTATGCACGCCCCATCGACGAGTATCCACACCGCTCACGCCAGGCCGCTGCCATCATGATGATGATTCAGAACAACCTGGACCCACGGGTGGCACAGCATCCCCACGAACTGATTACGTATGGTGGCAACGGCGCCGTATTCCAGAATTGGGCACAGTATCGGCTGACGATGCGCTACCTGTCGGAAATGACCGACGAGCAGACGCTCGTCATGTACTCCGGACACCCCCTCGGACTCTTCCCCTCGCACAAGGAAGCACCGCGCGTCGTGGTGACCAACGGAATGCGCATTCCGAACTATTCCAAACCCGACGACTGGGAGCGTGGCAACGCCCTGGGCGTGACGCAGTATGGGCAGATGACGGCGGGCTCGTATATGTATATCGGTCCGCAAGGCATTGTCCACGGAACCACCATCACCGTGCTGAACGCGGCGAGGAGGCTGAGAAAGACACTCCCTCACCAGAAGGGGGACGAGTGTGGGGCCATTCCGCTGTTCGTCACGGCAGGACTGGGCGGAATGTCGGGTGCACAGCCCAAGGCCGGCAACATCGCCGGCGTGGTGAGTGTGACGGCCGAAATCAATCCGCTGGCCGCTCAGAAGCGCTACGAGCAGGGATGGGTGGACGAGCTGCATACCGACCTCGACGAACTGCTGCCCGCCATCCGAAAGGCTGTTGCGGAGCGGCGCGTGGTGTCGATGGCCTACGTGGGCAATGTGGTTGACCTGTGGGAACGCCTGGCCGACTCCGACATCGAGGTCAACCTGGGCAGCGACCAGACTTCGCTCCACAATCCCTGGGCGGGTGGCTACTATCCCGTGGGCCTGAGCCTGAAGGAGTCGCAGCGCATGATGGCCGAGGAGCCGGAGCGTTTCCGCGAAGCCGTGCGTGCATCGCTGCGCCGTCAGGTGGCTGCCATCAACCGGCTCGCCGACCGCGGCATGTACTTCTTCGACTACGGCAACGCCTTCCTGCTGGAGGCCGGCAGGGCAGGGGCAGCGGTCTGGAAGCAGACCCCTCCCTCGCAGGGGGGTGGTTCTGAGTTCCGCTACCCCTCCTATGTGCAGGACATCATGGGACCGCTGTTCTTCGACTATGGTTTCGGCCCGTTCCGCTGGGTATGTGCCTCGGGCAAGGCCGAAGACCTGGCAGTGACCGACCGCCTGGCCGCCGATGTGCTGGCCGACATGCTCCGTCACTGCACCGACGACATCCGCCATCAGCTCAGCGACAATCTGCACTGGATACGTGAGGCTGGGCACAACCACCTCGTCGTCGGATCGCAGGCGCGCATCCTCTATGCCGACGCCGAAGGTCGCACGCGCATCGCCCTCGCCTTCAACGACGCCATTCGCCGCGGCGAACTGGCGGGACCCGTGGTGCTCGGCCGCGACCACCACGACGTGAGCGGCACCGATTCTCCCTTCCGCGAGACGTCGAACATCTACGACGGGTCGCAGTTCTGTGCCGACATGGCTGTTCAGAACGTCATAGGCGATGCCTTCCGCGGCGCCACGTGGGTGAGCCTGCACAACGGTGGCGGCGTCGGCTGGGGCGAAGTCATCAACGGCGGTTTCGGCATGGTGATCGACGGGTCGGCCGACTGCGACCGCCGCATCCGCCAGATGCTGTTCTGGGATGTGAACAACGGCATCGCCCGTCGTTCGTGGGCCCGCAACGAAGGGTCGATGTCTGCCATTCGTCGCGAGATGGAGCGCACGCCCCAACTCTGCGTCACGATGCCCACGCTCGTGGACGACGACGTGATCGATTCTGCCTTTTCCTAATCTATTATCATACTCCGAAAAACTATGACACATCTGATCACAGCCGATCACCTCACCATCGAGCGCATCGGCGAAATCGTGTATGGCGGCGAGAAGATCGAACTGAGCGAGGATGCCAAGCACCGCATCCGTCGCTGCCGCACGTACCTCGACAAGAAAATCTCCGGAAACAATGCACCGATCTATGGCGTGACCACGGGTTTTGGTTCGCTCTGCAACGTGAGCATCGGCAAGGACCAGCTCTCGCAGCTCCAAATCAACCTGATCAAGAGTCATGCCTGCGGCACGGGCGAAAGGGTGCCCAACGACATCGTAAAGCTGATGCTGCTGCTGAAGATTCAGTCGCTCAGCTACGGCTACAGCGGCGTGAAACTCGATACCGTGCAGCGCCTTGTGCAGTTTTTCAACAACGACATCTATCCCGTCGTCTATAAACAAGGTTCGCTCGGTGCGAGCGGCGACCTCGTGCCGTTGGCCCACCTCTGCCTGCCGCTGCTCGGACTGGGTGAGGTCGAATGGCAGGGACGCATCGTCAGCGGCGAGGAACTGCTGCGCCGCAAGCGCTGGAAACCCATCCAGCTGGCGTCGAAGGAGGGTCTGGCATTGCTCAACGGAACGCAGAACATGAGTGCCTTCGCCGTCTGGTCGCTGCTCCGTGCCCGCAAGCTGAGCGACTGGGCCGACGTCATTGCAGCCATGTCGCTCGACGCCTTCGACGGACTCATCGAACCCTTCAACCACACCGTCCACACGGTTCGTCCACACCAGGGGCAAATCGAGACGGCCGACCGCATGTGCAAGTTGCTGCAGGGCAGTCAGATTCTCTGCAACGTGAAGGCTCACGTGCAGGACCCCTAGTCCTTCCGCTGTGTGCCGCAGGTGCATGGCAGTGTGAAGGACACGCTGCGCTATGTGCACAGTGTGATGGACATCGAAGTGAACTCCGTGACCGACAATCCCACCGTCTGCCCCGACGACGACCTGGTGGTGTCGGCGGGCAACTTCCACGGCGAGCCCATCGCCCTGCCCATCGACTTCCTGTCGATTGCAATGAGCGAACTGGCGAACATCAGCGAGCGCCGCATCTATCGACTCGTGAGCGGCAGCCGCGGTTTGCCGTCGTTCCTCGTAGCCAACCCTGGTGTGAACAGCGGATTTATGATTACGCAATACACAGCCGCCTCGGTCGTGAGCCTGAACAAGAGTCTGGCCATGCCGTCGAGTGTAGATAGCATCCCTTCGTGCCAGGACCAGGAGGATCACGTGTCGATGGGTGCCAACGCTGCCATCAAGCTCTACAAGGTGATACTCAACACCGAACGTGTGCTTGCCATCGAACTCTTCAATGCTGCACAGGCCCTCGACTTCAGGCTGCCACTGAAGTCGTCGCCCGTGATCTGCGAACTCCATGAGCAGTTTCGCCGCCAGGTACCCTTCATCCTCAACGACGACCTCATGTATCCCTACATCGACCGCGCCATCGAATTTCTGCGCACCCACCAACCCCCGATTCCGTCATGAACCTCCTGATTACAGACATCGGCCGCCTCTACGGCGTCAATCCCGAGGGCTGCCTCGTGCGCTGCGGCGCGGAAATGAGTGAGTTTCCCTGTGTCGAAAACGCTTGGCTGCGCATCGTCGATGGGAAGATAGCCGACTGGGGAATCGCTCCCGTCCCCCCATCGTCCCTGCCTCTCCCTGCCGGCGAAGTCCTCTCGCTGAGGGGCGGTTGGCTCTTCCCCAGTTTCTGCGACAGCCACACGCACCTGGTCTATGCAGGCAGCCGCGAGGGTGAGTTTGTGGATAAGATTCGCGGACTCTCGTACGAGGAAATTGCCCGACGCGGCGGGGGCATCCTCAACTCTGCCGACCGGCTGCACGAGGCG
>Ga0247608_10001013_pt1 | contig 41540 bp, 43 predicted proteins | sample 176DNAGHGlowgp2_FD_193490 | JGI IMG/M metagenome (GOLD analysis project Ga0247608, IMG submission 193490) | Sheep rumen microbial communities from Palmerston North, Manawatu-Wanganui, New Zealand - 1766 DNA GHGlow gp2 | ecosystem: Host-associated > Mammals > Digestive system > Stomach > Rumen ...
AATTGCTTCACATAATCTTTAATTTCCATATTGCGCTTAACTTTAATAAATAAAATCTTGCGCAAAATTAGAAAAATATTCTATCTCAACCAAATTAGACCTGGTCCAAGGTTCGGACGCTTACCAGGGGAATGAAAGACTGAGGGGATGGTTCCGATTTCTGGACTGGCTTTGTCTCATTGGGATATGTCCTTTTATAGTCCTGCAGCCATTTGTAGTCAATGCCTTCCATCTGGCAGTACTTACGGAGGCTGCGCCCGTTTCGATGCTGGTTAAAATCCTGCATCACTTTCTCGAAATATTCTTTTGTCTCCATACTATAATAGTTTAAACGGAGACAAAGGTACATATTTATATTGTTATCACCTTACGCTCATATGGTGGGTTACAAATCATTTTTTTTATTCATGGCGCAAAGGTAGCCATTATATATTTGAACACCTAAAAAGCAATTGAGTGCTTACGACATTTATATTGGATTCCCGACGCGGAAAATAGAACGTTTACTGGCGCACATTGGCAGATGTGCGCCCTTTTCTTATACCTATGCTGTATTACTTACTCCTTGCAAACCCCTGCTCTATCAGATCCTTTGTCTACTGGATGTGAGCCTTGCTGGATGTACCAAAGAGAATTGATTCTGCCGTTCGGGAGGTGAGCGACGCTTTATTTTTTGCCCCGTCTCAAGAAATAATAATTTCCATGATAAGGGCCAAAAGGTATATGGGAATAAATCTTTTCTTTTATCAGCTTAACTCCTTCATCTGTTGGAATAAAGAAATTATTCTCATTAGCATCATCTGGCTGATATGGCTTATAATCACCCAACTGAATCGTTTGATTTATCTGATGCATTGCATCTAAGAATAGCTCATTTTGTTCCTGTTCAGATTTACCAGGTAGAACTTCAAACTTAACTCTCGGAAATACCTCCAACTTTCCGCCATAACCGGCATTGTAAATCTTTACGCCACGTGAATCAAAGAACTCTTTGCATTTCTCAAATTTCTCCATCATTTCGGCGACCCCTGGATTATGATATTTCCTTCCTTTCCCAAAATAGCGCGGATCAAAATGATTAGGGTCATCCCCTTTTGCCTCCCAATTGCGTGAGTTTGATTTTTTTACATTTTGGTCTGCAAAGGTCATGTCTACCCCCAAAAGGTAGATTTCAGAAAAGCCCATCCATGCAGCTATTTGGATACCTGCATTTACTACGGTCTTATTAATACCACAATTAGGGAGATGATCCGAGAAGTCAGGTTTGTCAACATGAAGCCATAGTACATTATGCTTATTGTGAATATGCTTCTTTACATTCACATTTGAAGGGTGTAAATCAGGGAAAAAAGCATAGTCCACTTTAGGAATCACTTCATTATTGAGGCTATCTGCCATATCCTTGATTACTAAATCGTCTGTGACTGCATAGAAATTGGGCATCCAATTGAGTCTTTCTTCCATTAGGCTAAACCTATTAAAACACATTGTGTATTCGTTCTTCAACAAATACAATGGTAATTTATTAAGGCTAGGACCATTACCTATGACGAAAATCCTTTTTCCTTTAAACTTATTATGGAGTGTATTGAATTTTGCAATGTTTTCTTTCTCATCGGCATCGTTCTTCAACAAGACTCTTTTAAGCTTAAACATAGTGTAATTGCATACTCGCATGGCGAATACCCTTACCCCATATTGAGAGACCGTCTTAAAACCCTGACTTACTAAACCATTCATAGTGTCATTTCTTAAGTTCCTTCATTCCTTTTGCAGCGGTATCGCCCATGAAGAGGAAGTCCGTCCCGTATGCGATGAAGCGGTAGCCCTCGTCTATCTTTTCCTGGATCTTTGATGGATCGGTATTAACCACATGGAAGCCCATGGGGAAATGGTGGGCCTTGCAGATTTCTATGTACTTGGCAAGTGCCTCCTTGACCACAGGCTTCTCAAACTCGCCGGGCATACCCATTGAGCCGGAGAGGTCATACGGGCCAATAATCGTACCGTCAATACCTTCTACGCTGATAATCTCCTCTAAATTGTTGATGCCGTCAATATGCTCTATTTGAGCTATTACGACCAAATCCTCTGCCACCCATTTTTTATAAGCATCGAAACCAGTACCATACTGTTGCGCTCTGGCGAGTCCGACACCTCGTTTACCGATAGGAGGATATTTCGCATAGTCAACAGCCTGTATCGCATCAGCCTTTGAACACACCATCGGTACGATGATGCCGTCAGCTCCTGCATCCAGCACATGCTTGATGACGACTTCCTCATTCTTGCTCACTCTGACAAATGCAGCCACACCCTTCGACTGAATAGTTGTGATGAGTGTCTGCACCATCGAATTGTCAATCGGGTTATGTTCTATGTCTATCACAAGCCAGTCGAACCCAGCATTTGCTAAGATCTCAGCCACGTTGGGGTGGCCAATCGTAATCCACGAGCCAAGGGTCAATTCACCTGCCTTAATCCGTTTTCTTAATGTTTTGTTCAGCATATCAGTTTATTGTTTAGTATTCCGCTATTACTGTAACGGCTGTTCCGTTACCATCTTCTACCATCAGAGGAGCCACCATCACCTTATCTATATGAGCAGGGGCATCTTTCAGCGACATATCCTCGATAGCCCATATCTCCCGCCCTCCGTTCTCAGGAGCGAGGAAAGCCTTATGGGCTAATCTCCCCTCTGCCCTATATTTCCATGAAGTGACGGAAATGAAATCAAAGCCTACACAACGCAGATAAGGATATTTTCCACGAAGGAAGTCAGCCAAGTCAGGAGATAAACCGGGATTGATATTCCAGTAGGCATCCTCTCCACGAAAACGCTCAAACCCCGTCCTGATGAGAAGCAGGTCCACATCGGGACGTATTCCTGCATGCTTCAAATCTTCCTCCCCTATCAGACAGGCTTCCGTCTTTGGCAAGTCTATTACCTGACATGCCTCAAACACGTAGTCGCTGATAGGATAGTCGGTCGTTCTTTTCCCTTCCAGACTGAAGTGTCTCGGGACATCGATATGCGTACCGATATGATTGTTCGACAGCACCCAGCATGAGGAGTTTGCAGTTTCTCCTGCTTTCATGGAGGAGTTAACTCGTATGATAACCTTGTCACGGTTACCATACGAGGGGGTGTCCGTCTTCAGAATATGGGACAAAAGTACGTAGTTGCTCATTTGTCTCTACTCAATAAGAACTCACACCAGTAGAAGTCATCCATATAGTCGATGTCAGCTGCTTCCAACACATCGATAGGATACATCATCGGATTGTTTCCCAGACGATTCTTTACCTTCTCGTTTGTCTCGCGGGAGAACAGATAGAAGCAAGAATTCTCTTCATAGATAGGTTCCAGATCCTGTGTGCGGATCAAATGTTTGGGGTCATGGTTAATGCCCCGACCGTCTGGCCAATAGAAGCGGCTCTTGATTTCAGTGACAGAGAACAGTGCATCATGTTCAGTCTGGTTGAAGAAAGCCTCGATGGCCTTGACGTATGTCTCTGGCTTCACACAGGGATTGGTGCTGTGTGTCTGCAGGAAGAAATCGCATGAGGAGTGCCGGATATCGTATTCTATCAGAGGCTGTATACCAACCATATCTCCCAAGAGGAAGTCAGGTCTCTCCAACAGTTTTACCTTCGGAAAGCACTTGACGGTATCTGCGATTTCCTCATCATCTGTATCGACAATGATTTCCTCAATATACTTACAGTCGCTCAGCTTCTCCAATACCCAATGACAGGCGGGTTTGCCGGCCAACGGGCGGATATTCTTATGAGGCACTCGCTCCGAATGCCCTTTCATCGGGACGAGTGCCGCAATCTTGGGTATGTTCATTTGTTCTCAATATTTACTTTGACCACTATTTTCTTTATCATCTCACATTGTCCCACATAATACTGGCAGGCATGCCCGTCCTGAGGGAACATAATACTGAAGTTACCATTGCCTATGATAATCTCACCTCCGTAAGAGGTTGGGTTCTCATAGAATGTGGCATCAGTCTGCTCATTGTATGGAGTCTTCACATCCATTCCCTTGATGGGTGACCATTTGATACGCTCATGTCCCCGTACCACATACTGTATGTCGAGGTTCTTCTGATGAGCCTCATAGCCCAACTTGAAATCCTCAACCGTCATATACTCCATCACATTGGCCACCAGTCTGTCATTGATTCTATAAGAGCCAAGGGGAATGTCAGGATCAACCTGTGCCAAATACTTCAAGCCCTCATAAATGTCTGGAGACAGATTCTTGTAGGTCTCCAGATTCTCTAATTGATCCAGTATCATAATCAGATGGCTACTTTAACCGTTATTTTCTTAATGACTTCCGAGTTTCCCACCAAATGCTGCGGAGAATGGCCGTCTTGTGGGAACATGATTCCGAAGAATCCGTTGCCGATGGTAATCTCCGTTCCTACCACGGGGTCGGGATTCTTATAGAATGTCCTGTCCTTCACCTCATCGTATGGGATATTGACATCCATCCCCTCAATGGGCGACCACTTCACCCTTTCCATCCCTCGTATTGGATATTGAATGTCTATCACATGCTGATGTGCCTCATAGCCGCGCTCAAAGCATCCCACCGTCGGGTATTCACTGACAATGGCCTTCACCCGCTCGTTGATGGGATATGTCCCCACCTCAATGTCTGGTTTAGACTCAGTCAAGAACTTCAGCCCAGCATAAATATCTGGAGAAACTCCCTTGTAAGTCTCAATGTTTTTAATGTTATCGTAAATCATAATTCGTGTAATTCGTTAAATTCATTGTTAATCATCAGAATTTCAATTGTGTCTCGAAGTATTCAACCATCCAGGAACGGAAAGTCTCGTCACTGTCCATTACGTTTTTGAAGATATGGCCATAACCTTTGTTCAGTATCAGTCCGAGCTTCTTGCCGACGTTCTTCTTGTCTTTGCTAAGCGCATTGATGAAAGTATCAACATCCAGTTCGTTAATTTCAAATCCAGACCAGAAGTTCACCACGATCTCACGTACTTCATCACGTACCTGCTCAGGAATCAACCCAAGTTTTACTGAGACGAAGTTTGCCATATCCATGCCATAGCTGACAGCCACTCCATGAGGAACGCGGAAATGAGTCAGTGCCTCGATGGCATGACCGAAGGAGTGACCGTAGTTAAACACCTGCCTTGGTCCACGGTCAAACTCGTCGCGCTCTATATAGCCCTTCTTGATCTGCAGACTACGCTCAATCAGACTTGCCAACACCTTCTTGTCTGTAAACGCAGCTTTGAAGTTCTCTTTATAGAACCTGAAGTCCTCCTCGCCGGAAACCACAAAATAATGCAGCATCTCACCAAGTCCTGACTTCATCTCTCCCTCTGTCAGCGTATCAATAAAATGCGGATTGATAAAGATCTTGTTGGGGGGATAGAAGCCACCCACCTGATTCTTGTACTCTCCAAAATTGATACTCGTTTTGCTGCCAATACAGCTGTCGCACTGTGCCAGCAGCGTCGTTGGGAAGAAGAACCAGTTGGTTCCCCGGTACATGATACTGGAGATAAACGCCGTTACATCCTGAGTGATACCACCACCGATGGCTATCAGCCGGTGGTTCTTGCGGAATCCATCCCTAATGAGCTGCGCGATAATAGGCTCTACACCTTGATAACTCTTCTGAGTCTCCGTTGCATCGATATCAATATGCTTGCAGGTATCAAGCACAGGATTCAGGCTCTCACCATACAGCTCCTTTATCTTGTTATCGATGATTACCCAGTCACCATCCTGCAGCGTCTCTTTCAGTTTCGCTGCGGTATCTTCAATAAACTCCACCTCATAATCGTGGACTATCGATTTAATGCTAAAATTATTCATTTGTATATCCTCCGTCTACTATTAAATTCTGTCCTGTCATGTAACTGTTCTGCTCGCTACACAGAAATGCCACCACATTGGCCTGCTCCTGAGGATCCGCCAAACGCCGTGCTGCCACCTTGTTACTTAGCATCACCAGTTGTTCTGGTGTATTCGTATTGACTGTCAGTTCCGTCATCGTAAAACCTGGACTGACACTGTTCACCATGATGCCATATTCTGCCAGTTCCACAGACAGGGCCTTGGTCAGTCCGTGAATGGCATTCTTGGAAATGCCGTATGACGAACGACCTGGACGGTTGATGACACTCCAGATAGAAGCTATATTTACAATGCGCCCATACCTGTTATCCTTCATCTTCGGAACTACCACGTTCAGTATTTGGCGCGGGCCGAACACATTCACCCGTTGAACCCTCATGAACTCATCGAAGGGAACCTCGCAGAAATCACGGACTATATTGATACCGGCATTATTCACACAGATATCAATCCGTTCAAGCTCATCCAGCTCCATCAGGAATCTCTTAACAAAAAAATCATCACTCAAATCAACGCATAGGAAGTGCTTGCGCTCTATCCCTTGCGCCTTTGTCTCTGCGTTCAGTCTTTCAATCTCCTCCTGTCTCGTACCTGTCAGATATACATCAGCTCCAGACTGCCACAAGGTATCGGCAATAGCCTTGCCTATCCCCCTTGTGGCACCAGTCACCAATGCTACCTTCCCCGTGAAATCAATAACCATATTTCTTATCCATTTCCAGGAACTCCTCATCCTTGCCCAGATAGTTCACCATCAGATGGTTGTACATCATGTGCAAGTCCTCAATGGGACCATAGTCGCCGATAGGATTGGGCGTATAGAGCGACAAGTCGCAGACATCCTTCAGAGGGCCGCCCTCAAAGCCAATGTATGCGATAGTTGTAGCGCCACAGGTCTTGGCATACTGTGCAGCCCTTACCAAGTTCATCGAGTTGCCGCTGGCAGAAATGCAAATCAACACATCGCCATCGTGGATATTACCTTTCAACTGGTCTTTGAACACATCCAGGAAGTCCGTGTCATTACCAATGGCCGTCATCATCGGCGCATGATCTGTTATCGACACGATACTCGGATGAAACTTGCTGAAATGGCGGATGAAATAGCGGAAGTCCACCTGCATGTGCGAGGCCGTAGCGGCAGAGCCACCATTACCACACACATACACCGTATGACGCTCCTTCCATGCCTCAATCATCGTGGTCAGCACTTTCGACACGTCATCTATATTTACCTTGTCAAAAAGGTCATTCAGCTTCTGGCGGTATTCCCCCCAGTAAACCTTCAGATTCTCTGTTCTTTCCATCATTCTTCGATTCTTCAATTTTTCAACTTTTCGATTCTTCTCAGAATGACTTCTGTGCATAGATCTTGTCAATCACTGTCATCAGTCTCAGTGCATCAGCAGAATTACCAATCTTGATGGGCGTATCATCATGGATAGCATCGAAGAACTGACGCATCTCATAGCGCCATGAGTTATTGTTCATGTATTCCGTACGCACCTCGTCAGCCCATGTTGCAGCAGGGGCGGCAGAACGGTTCTTGGCAATGGTCAGGATTTCCTTTCCGTATGACATCGATGAGGTAATCAGTCCGTTGAGCACCATATAGCCCTTCTCCATGAACACTTCCAAAGAGAAAAGGTGACGCCACTGGGTCATGGTAGAGTGGAGACTGGCTACCGTTCCCGTCTCAGAACTCCTCAGAATAACGAACGCATTATCCTCTACATCCATCTTCCAATACAGGTTCGAAACTTCTGCCTTCACAGAGTCAAAGTCACCTGCCAAATAGAGGAAGAGGTCGAGCATGTGGATACCCTGATCCAACAGAATACCACCGCCGGCAAGTTCCTTCTTGGCACGCCACTGACTGAAATAGTCGGGTGTCACGCTTTTTCCATAACGGCCGCGCATCCAGAGGATATCGCCGAACTCCTTGCGTTCAACTATCTCCTTCATGCGGATGATACTGTCGTGATGACGATGGTTAAAGCCATACATCAGTTTCTTGCCGCTGGCTTGCTCTGCCTCGCGAATCTCCATCATGTCGGCAGCCGTGAAGCAAGGCGGTTTCTCGCAAAACACATGCTTTCCTGCCTGAAGAGCCTTGATAGTCAATGGCTTATTCAGGAAGTTCGGCGTACAGATGATGATAGCGTCCACGTCGGGATTATTGATGATCTCATTATGCGACAAGTTAGGTAGGTCTACCTTTACTTCGTTCGGCTCCGAAATGGCTATCACTTCAGCGCAGCCCGTCTCGTTGATGGCGTTATGGCGTATCTGCCCTTGCTTGCCATATCCTATGATTCCAACTTTTGTTTTCATATCACTATTCACTTTTAACTTTTTCACTATTCACTTTTAACTTTTTCACTATTCACTTTTAACTTTTTCACTATTCACTTCAATGCATCTATAAGGTTCTGGCAGGCATCCACTTCCATCTTCAGCTTGCCCTCCTTGGCATACGACCCAAGATGAGGAGTCAGGATGATGTTGTCCAAGTCGCACAGCGGGCCGTCGTATGGCTCCTTTGTATAGACATCCACAGCGGCACCTGCCAATTTACCTGATTTCAAAGCAGCATACAAAGCATCTTCATCTACTACGCCGCCACGTGCGATATTTATCAGGAATGCTCCGTCCTTCATCCAGCTCAGTTCCTCTGCCGTCAGAACCGGTGATTTGTCCTTGTTTCCCGGGATATGAAGCGTTACGATGTCTGCCTCCTCAAGTACCTCCTTGAACGACTTGATTTCCACACCATTCTGTTCTGCCCAGTCCCTGTTTGCGAATGGATCATAGCCTATCACGGGATTCTTCAGTCCTCGGAACAGTTCAGCAACTAATCGCCCAATACGACCCAGGCCGATGATGCCAATCTTCTTGTCGAGGAACAGATTCCCTATCTGTTTCTTCCACTGATGCTGGTGCATGGCTGCGTCAGCCTGCGGAATCTTACGCAGCAGGCTCAGGGTCATCGCCAGTGTCAGCTCAGCCACACCGCGTGTCGGGCCCTCTGGTGTGTTACACACAATGATACCCTTCTGCTTGGCATACTCCACATCCACGGAGTCCATGCCCACTCCCACGCGGCTGATACATTTCAGCTGTGGCAGCGCATCCATCACCCGGGCCGTCAGCGGCTCCACGCCAGCCACGATACCCACACAGTCCTTGGCTATCTCAATCACCTCGTCCTCCGTCAGTTTCCTTCCGTATGGATTGTTGATAATCTCATAGCCATTCTCGCGCAGCAAGTCAAAAGGCTCACTGCCGCATTGCCCCATCGACGATGGGGAAGTCAGTACTTTCTTCATAAAAAAATATTTTGGTTTTTTTCAGTCGATTCAACGGTCTAAAGGCCTGACAGGCATGATGACCTGTCAGGCTAAGTGGGAAATGCTATTACTGCTTTTTAGATTTTAGACAAAACTATTTTGCCAGAAAATTGAAAATATCCATACAGATGGGAGACTTTCTTATCTTTTCATCTGTCAGATATGCCGACTGTTCAATGATGGCAGGAATCGCAGAGCCAGCCTTCTGTAGTTGACCCATCACACCGATACGTGCTTTTTCAGGATGCTTGGTAGGCTTTTCTTTTTGGAATAATGTAAAGGAAGCCCTCCTGTCAACATAGTCTTTGGCACAGTCTGCGATATCCTCATTGCCTTCTTCCATCATAGGAAGAATGATGTCTTCAAGTTTTCCTTTACCATCTTCCTTGGCAAAGACATACACACCCCAGCGTATTCCATTCGACACCACATAGCTGGCATTGGCCTGAAAACCGGAGAATCCGGCATCCAGATTTCCTATTTCATCATTCGCTTGCTTTAGCCTCTCGTCTACGCCTGATTGGTCTGCATCAAATTCGTATATAAACGTAAGCGTATCTTGATTAGTGACTACCCCTGTTGACCTTGAAGCCGGAGAAAGGAAGAAATCACGGAGGTCTTTCACAAGTCTCGTTCTGCGGTCTACGCGACTGTCACCACCCATGTGAAAAATCAGTATGATCTCGTCACCTGATGTTAAAGCGTATGAAGGAAACAATATCTGCTGGCGAACACTCTGCAAGTTCAGTTCACCAACTGGGGCGTTCTTGTATTGTCCTTTCAAATACTCAGCCATCATCTTGGGTTCGTATTCATTGATGGGTTTGGAGAACGTCGAATACCCGTTAACCTTCATAACCTTGCTGATAAACGCCCCGTCATGAGGTCCTTCCACCATAACAATCTTCAGATTCATATTGCATTAGGGATTAGCGGATGTCAAAATCGAAATTCTCAATAAACCTCCTTAGTTCCCCACCAGAACAATATGTGAGTCCGTAGTCCTTCTCATGACTTTCCATACGGAATGCAGCCAGCTCGTCGGACTGTACCAGTCTTGAGATGGTGTCCACGCACTCTTTGCTGTGGGTAGAGATAAACACCTGGACATTGTTCTCCCTCGACAGTTTGTCGATGAACTGAACAAACTTCCCCAGCAGGCTCTTATGGATAGCACTGTCAAGCTCATCGATGAACAGACAGCCATTTGCGCAATAGAGCATATAGAGCGTTATCTCAAAGATACGCTGCAGCCCCTCACCGTATTTTGTCAGTTCAAGTGGCGTGTCATTGTAGCGCGATTTGACAAGAAAACGCATCATGCCTCCTATATTGGTTAGTTCTATTGACTCTATCGCCTCGTCAAAACTTTCTTTCAGGAAATCCAGCAGAAGCTTGAACTTTCCCATCTCCACAACCTTTCCGTGTATGTCAACCAGCATTCTCCGGTCTTTCCTGTACGGAGAGGTAAAGACACTGCGGCAGAGATTCACCAGCATAGAGTAATTGAGCTGGTTGTCATGGCCGGCATAGAGCCGCAGGTTCGTTTCCTGAACCGAGATGTTGGGAAGCTTGACCGCCGACTCATTATGGAGGGTTCCAAGATAGTCCTGCTTGTCCATATCCAGGGAAGCCTCAGTCATCCTGTCTGTCCTTGTGGAGCATTCCACACCATTGAATATTCCACTCATTTCATAGCCTTCGGGCAAGTTGTACAGCAGCCAGTCCTTTGAGATGTTGCCATCCACCTTCCCACGGATCTTTTCCAGTTCAATGCATTGGTTGATGTCATTCAGCTGAGTGAACAGATAGAAGGCTTCCAAAGCCGATGTCTTTCCAGAGTTGTTGGAACCCACGAGCAGGTTGACCCTTTGAAGTTTAGAGAACTTCAATTCGCGGAACCCGCGGAAACGGTGTATCACGATTTCATCAAAGTGCGACTTAATATCCCAGATGAACACCTGAGACTTCTGTGACGACAGGTACAACTCGCTCTTGAGAATTTCCTGCAGCTTTCCTGTAATTTTTATGAGGGCAGCCCTGTCGCCATTCTTTATCTCATCGACACTGGAAATTGCCTCAACACTGCGGTCCATATCCGAAATGGCGTTCGACAGGCGCTGCCTCCTGACATAGTCGCTATAGGCATATCCCTCAGAGACGCTGCGAGCCTTTTCCATACGCATGAGCGCATTTTCATCGGAAATAAACTGCTGAAGAATGCGGATGTCAGAGCTTTTCTCTATGATAGGTTCTTCCTGCTGCACCTCACTCTCCCCTTCTTCATCGTTCATTACCATCTCCTGATGCGAAAACCAAGAGAACAGCCTTTCCTGATTCTTCTTGTTGGCACAGGCCATACTGCTGTCGTCCCATCCCAGCCACTCTCTGATATTGGGGCTTTTCACCGTTTCTTCAAAGAAGGAGTACATAGGGCTTTTGAACTCATCCCCGAAGTCACTTCGCTTATAAGCCTGAATCAGTGCAAGTGTCCGTATATACCGGCGAAGCATCTGCTTTGAAAGTCCCAAGGACTGGCACACCTCATCTTCCGTCATGTGATGAATCGTCAGCAGGTCGTTCACCATCTGCGACTGATTAAGAGGATTCCATTTCTTCTTGCCGGATATGTGATGAAGCCCCATTGCTATCAGCTGGGCTTTGTCGTCATTCCCGCTGATTATCTTTACGCTTATCGATTTGAAGGTATCCGAATTGACGGCTCCGGTGTCGATATTGTTTTCATATTGGTCTTGCAGATATTTCAGGGTAGCCACGCGCCGGTTGCCTTCAAGAACCAGATACAACCTTTCGGCAATCTTCTTCACCTGAATGGCCTCTATATCAAGGAAGCCATTATTCTTAAAACTTGTAATCAAGTCTTTCACGTTCTCCTGTCCCTTTCCTAACAGCAGGCTCCTTGTACGCTGTTGCACACGCTGGTCAGCAACGTTTTCCGGCTTGACAGGGACATACTGCTCTGAATCCACAAAACGGTAATTGTTGGGGTCAAGCAACAATTGTGAAAGAGGAACTTTCTTGTTTTCAGTATCCATAATGAAAGACTAATTGTTCTACAATGCTCATCGTCGGCTATACTATGCGGTTGCAAAGATAGTCAATTTCTCCAATTCTGCAAAATCTGAAAGCTATTTTTTCAAAATCTTACGATTTACAAAATACAGTCTGTCATTATAAGGCCCAAGAGGAAGATAATCAAGAACCTTCTTTTTTACAATAGCTGTTGCAATTTCTGTGGGAACAGATACGACATCCATATTCTCTTCCCAAACATCTTCTTTTGAGACTGCCGCACTTAAAAGCCATTCTTTCGATTCTAACCCTTTGCTTTTCACTAAGTCGTCAAATAAACCGCCGATTTTCTCCCGAGAATATTCTAACGCATCATAGAAGTCCTGTTTAGGGAAGCTTTTAACTGCAGAATTATAACCGGCATTCACAATTTTAATGCCCGATTTCTTGTATTCTTTTGCTACTCTGTCAAGGCTTCCAAATATTTTATTGACAATAACGTCAGTCGGCTGGTGATATTCTTTTCCTTTACCAAAATAACGTGGGTCAAAGTGGTTTGGATCATCATCCTTTTGTGATCTTATATTCTGATAAAGACCTTTGTTATTCTTTTCTTCAGTCAAAACATCAACATTCTTAGCGACCACGTAGTTCATATCATTACCAACGACAATGACTTCATCAAACCCCAAATACATCAACACCTGAAAGGCCGCATATATTACCGTTCCTCCTACATTCATAAATGGCAGTGAGCGAGAGAATTTCTTTGGTTCCTCGTACATATAGAGAACATTTTCCTTAAAAGGAACGAAATCCGTAAACTTAACCAACTCGCCTTTATTGATATCTGGAACAAAGACGTGCTTGCAATTATCTACGTAATAATTAATTTCGTCCTTAATATTCCGCCCAACCAATCCGTCACTGATCATATAGAAAGAAGGTATATAATTAAGACGCTCTATTATCAATCCTGCCCGATTGAACATTATCGTATACTCATCTTTTAGCAAATATAGTGGAGTCATATTCAGGCTAGGACCATTAGCTATTAGGAAACATCTTTGACCTTTATATTTCCCCTTTACCTTTCGCCATTTTGCAATATTTTCATAACAGTAAGAAGATGCGAATCTAACAATATTACTGTATGAAAGCCTATATATGTTACTTAAAAGTGTTTTTTGCTTCATAAACAAATCTAATCTTGTATTATAGAATCTCGTATGATTGTTTCATTATCGTCTTCTATCCGGATATCACGTTCAAACTTCTCTGAACGCTCAACAATATTATTCCGCACTCTTATTTTTTGAGCTTCTGTCTTTTTAAAAGACAACAATCCTCTAGCATCTTTGACTATATTACCATGAACAACAAGGTTTTTACAATAACTTTTTTTATTACTACCGATGGAAATTATTTCATTTTCCGAAGAACCGAAAATATTATCTGCAACAGTACAATTTTCTATTCCATCTTCAAAATTAATAATATTCTTTGCCCTGTAATTACCAAGCCCGTGGTAACTATCTTCTATAATATTATTTGATATTATGATATTAGTTGCTGTTCGTTTAAAACACAAAAAACCGTTTGCCGGATTCGAGCAAAACACATTTGAAATAATAAAGCTATTGGCAGGAGAATCGCAATCTATAAGCTGACAAGCACCATCTGCATAGATGTTATTCATTATAACACCAAAGAAAGTGGAGTTGGGAATTTCTTTGTTGTGTTGGATAGTGATGAAAGCCATGTCTTTAGTTCCAAAATAATTGAAAAAACCACCTGCTTGGATTCCCCGGGAAAGCCAATGTAAACGAACATTATTGACAAATAAACCTCGTCCATCGAATGGAGGCTGCTGAGTTGTATTTCTACCAAGTGTACGGGTTTGCTTTAAAACAACTCCGCCACATTCCTGAAAACGACTATTGGTTATAGACAGACCACGGCCATAAGCTATAATGGAATTACCTAAATGATAAAACATACAACCATCTATAGCAGAATCAATATTCCCGGGATTAATTCCATCAATAAACTTAACTGCACCAATTTTTCCAATTCTATCAATACCTTTGATATATGGTGTTTGGAATGTAACATATTTAAAAGTTGATCTATCCGTATTTAATGTAAGAAAGGTTGTGGATTGGTTGGGTTTTCCTTCTATCAGGAAAATAGTACGAGGCATATCAGAAAAAGTACTACTTGTTTCACCTGTTATAACAAACCGCCCTTTGCCATTTACCGGATGATTAATACTAAATCTGTAAGTCCCATCTTGAAAAGCGATATGTGAATTGCTATATGATTTTAACAAAGAATTAAAATTAACAGAATTATCTTCAGCACTATTATTCCTCGTTATTCCGAACCATTCTGCATTCAATTTTAAAGTGCCACCTTTTTTTATATCAATTTTTATATTTTTAAAAACATGCCTTAATCCAGACTCTATAGAGAATAAATTGTCAGAAGCAACAACACCATTCGATATGGTTCCTCCATCAAACTTTAAAACTCCTCCTGATGGTACAAATATTGTATCGCCATTTAAGTCAATGTTTTCTTTTACTATTATCACAAGCCTTTCTTTTGAACCTATATTTTTTTGTTGTACAACTTCTGAAGACAAAGCCTTTTGTGATACTATTGCAAAAAAGAAGAATAGCCCTTCTCTTAGTATATGTTTTAATTTCTTGTTAATCCTCATTTTCAGCCAACTTTCAATATCAGAATTTACTTGCCATTGCGAAGTTTGATGAAGTTAATTCCTTAGTATTATTAAAAAACTATAGTTTGAATCCTCCTCCCATGCATCTTTTATTATACAAAAATTACCAAAGACTATTTATTAGAGAACAAAACGAATCAGATAAATCTACAGGATTAATAGCTTTCGCAATCTCGGTTTCTTTATGCGTAAAATTATCATATAGACGCTCATCATGAAGCATTTTTAGCAATTGATCGTTTTTTGTTTGATCAATAAAAATACCAAAATCCCCATATTTCTTACTTAAATATTGGAAATAGTCCGTTGAGAACATGAGAGCTGGTTTTAAATTTACGATAGCCTCAAAAACAGCACCGCTTGCAGTAAGTTTATAATAATCCTTATGATAAGGCAAGAGGATATAATCCATCTGCTTGATTAAGTCCTCGTATTCTTCACGAGATGGATTCCTTCCGGCATCGTTCTTAACAATGACATTTTCCGGCAACTTACTTACCAATTTATCTTCAATACTACTTATTAAATGTATTTTTATTCTATTATCACAAGCTACATCTTTAGCAAATTTACATAAATTATCAAAACCTCGGCTAGGGCGACTATCCATTCTGCCAGGCAACCCAATGTTAATCTCATCCCTTAAATGTGGTTGAGAAGAAACCACATTTGAGTAATACGGATGGTCGATGGATACAAAATGCTTTAATCTCTTAGAAGAAATATGCAGAGACAAATTGTCAATAATGCTGTCTCCCAAAACTAATATTCGCAAGTTTTTTGCTAAGGGCACATATTTAAAGAAGAATCTGTGAAGAGTTTTTTGAAAACCCAATCTTTTATTTGCCATCAAACATTCTGCATCATTGTGCGTAACCAATAGTATTTTTGCTCCAGAAAAAAAACAGATTAGATTGTGCAAATTAGAGGAAAAACCATTCATGAAACTAACCAAAAATAAATTATCGCCTCTATTCTTCAAAATAATCATAGCCTCTCGCAATGCTATTTTTAATGTCCTTAATTTCGTATTTCTAATAGGACGAATAGCAGACCATTCAATATTCCTTTTTGGGAACCTTTCATCAATAATTTTTTGAAGACATGGTATACGATCTGCATGGGCATACCCTTTAACATGAAATTCAGCAACAGACATGCCTATTAAAGCAGAATCTACTATTTCATGTATATTCCCATTAAAGCTTGCATTTATGTAGATTACTTTCATCCTTGAATGATTGACACTATTTACAACAATTATTACAGCTTTGGAAATAATCACCAACTGTAGTAATCTTTTTATTAAGATACTGCATCTAATAAAAAATTAAGGGATTTATTTCTTTCAACATTAAGTTTCATTTCAACTAAAGTCCAGTCTATATCCTGACTGATAACATTATGTATGGAATCCGCATTATATATTAAACGATTTTCCAATCCCAAACTTTCTAATAAAGAAATAAAACGATCAGCTCCACGAGACTCATTACATTTCACTATAAATGGTTTTCTGAAAATAATACTAAACACCATTCCATGAAAAGAATCTGTAATAACTAATTCGGCATCACGGATACCAGAGAGCCAAGCTTCTATGGAAGGCATTACATATAAACTCCCCTTCCAGTTTACATCCAGTATATTATAGACTTCTAACTCTGTTTGTTTGCTTACTATCGATATCAGTTCCGAGGTTTCCTGATTATTATCCAAGATATAGCAGAAGATTTTATTTTTTGATATAGAAAAATCTTGAGGTAACAGAGAATTATAATGCGATGACGACAATAGCAGGGTCGGGTCTAACACCATAACTGGCTGATTTTTGGTTTTCCAGTGAAATTTTTTGATAACGCTTAATCCTGATTTCTCACGAACAGACACTGCAGAGAAATGACTAATCGCTCTTCCACATTCTTCAATTTCCTTCTCTGTAAAACAGGGATGGTCATTACCGAAAGAAGCGGCATAAGATATACGCTTTGGTCTTAACACAGATTGTAATTCTGCGAGAAAAAAATCTTGGACATGTTTAGGACCAATGTCAGGTCGCCACACTTGATCGCTTCCAATAACAATGACATCATAGTCACATATAGAAATCTGCTTATACAAATCTTCGGAGGAGTACAGTGGCACTGTACATGGAATAATATGTTTATCCACAAAACTCATCATCAATGCTCCACGATATCGATGACTCTTTTCCTGGTCAGGAATTATAGAAACTACTTTTCTTCCTAAACAATATTTTAATATATTTGTTAAAAGCGTTTTAGTTCTATTTAACAAACTATGACGATTATATCTTCTATATATTATTTCCACGTCATGCCCCATACTTTTAAGGACAGTTAGCACTGCATAAGCTTGAAGATACCCCCCATAATTATTATTGAAGGGAAAAGTTAATATACCTATTTTCATGAAGCACGTAATTTCAAAGGAACATGACTTGCCATGAGAGCAAGTATCAACACACAATAACGATATTCAAACAAGAATTGAGCTATGATTCCTGATACGCCAGCTACGAAGAAAGCAAACAACAAAGTATTATCTCCTCTCTGAGCTGCACGCTTAGTCATTATAAAGAACAAATAAACTATAATAATAGTAAATAGTACGCCATAACAGATAAAATACTGAACATATGATGAATCAACATAATTGTATTCGGCCAACCCGCCAGCATCAATAGCACCATACATTTCAACAGGCTGACCAAACCAAGTTATGCCAAATTCATAAAGTGCATCGGCACCATGATTGAGACGATTAGAAACCAAGAAGTTTATTATAAACCATATTGGGTCTGATGGTTCATAAGCATATGTAGCCCAGATTGACATTATAGCGAAAATAGGTATAGAGAACACGGCACCCCATTTTATGAAAGTCCCAATCGGTTTTGTTTTTTTTAATTGTAAATATATTGATAGTAAAACTATCATAATAATACTACCTGCTGCCAAACGTGAATCGCATTCAACAATGATAAAGACAGATATGGCTATATAGATTATACTTACCCACCATCTAAGGTTTCCTTTTAAGACTATCCACAAATCAAGAAGAATAAAAAGCACATGATTTGCAAAATCCGTTGACCATCCATATCCAAAATCTTTCCTTTCAACCCAATCACCGATTAGACCCTCACGAATACCATCAGAATAGTTGTTTGCTTGTCCTGTCATTCCTAATTCGTACCCTATAACGTTTAATCCACAGAAAAGGATTGATACTAAGAGATGGACTTTGACAATTTTATCAAATTCTATACCTTTAGCACATACAACCAAAATAAAAGATTGCCAAAAGAAATACAATTGCTCAGAATTAAAACCAACGAATATTATAAATATCATTGATAATAAGAGCAGAATAGCATCCCTTCCTTTATACATTTGAAAACTAAGAAAAAGAAGAAAGAATGACTGAACCAAGGGGAGCCAGCGCAAAAACAATTGGACTATCTTATAATCATAGAAACCCAATAACGAATAAGGGCTTAACATATATAGCACAGAAAGCGCAAGTGTAAAGTAATATAAATACTTGCGTAAATAATTTATAGATTTATTGGATTCCATTCAGTATAAATAAAGTTCCTTAAGCCTTTCCAAATAATAAAACCCCTATCTTTCCTGATTTGAAAATTTTTGCCACCAATAAACAAACACTGCAAATGAGGAATGATACACCCACACTGTATATAAGTTGCAGCATACATCCTGTAAGAATAGAGAAATAGGTATCACCAGATGCTAATCTCACAAAATACGCACCAACCTCCACAATGCTTATGTTTAAGAAGAAATGAGCAAGATAAATATCTAAGGAATGACGCCCGTATTTTCTCATCAAATGAACAATAGCACCATCAGTAAATATATACTTCATCAAATACCAAACACATACAATACCGGAAAAACACATTAAAAACTTAGTGACAATTTTGGGTACTGACAAAGGGAAAAGCAGAATAATAAAAACCGCCAAACATAATGAATATGTTGCGTTATTTTCAATAAGCACTTTAATCTTATCGTATCTCCTAATAACAATGCCTAAACAAAATGCCAAATAATTAAAACCACCAAAATATTTCAAACCAAAAATTTCATCCGCCAATGTATCTTTATAATGTCTTCCGATAATAAACAGTACAATAAAAGATACCATATAAAATAATATATCCCATATGGTCCCCAATCTTAATTTAGTGCGAACAAAATCATAGCATACATTAATAAATGTAACGATAAACAATGTCCTTAAAAACCAATACTTAGTAATTGGTCCGCCTGTCGTGAAATGAAAAAGCAAACCAACACATATAAAAGGAACCAACAATGTTCGAACTCGTTTCCAAATCACATGTAGACCTTCATTGAAGCCCAAATTTCCTTTCTTACCATAGAGGAAACCTGAAACACAGAAAAATAAGGGCATGTGAAAGGCATAAATCACTCGCCACCAGAAAGAAGCGGAATAAGGGCCATTATCTCTCACTGCATAAAAATCCTCAAAACTCCATGGTAACACATGCCCCATTACCATCAAAAAAATGGCAAGTCCTTTGATTGCATCTATATATTCTAATCTGCGCTTTTCCATTCTTTAATTGAATTTAAAAGTTTTCATCAACTCTTTTGTGAATAACTTTGCCCCATCCTCATTCAGATGGTGCGCATCATAACGGCAAGAGTCAGGTACATTCCAGTGACTATAGTCATAGAATTTAACATCAGAAAAACTTTTTAGTTGAGAAAAGAAATAATCTTGGTCATAATAATACTCTGGTTTATACATCGGACAATAAATCAAGGAAAGTTCGATATCTCTTGCTTTACAGTAATCTATTATTTTGCGGAGATAGTGTTTGTTAACATTATTACCATAAGCACCTTGAATCAAATCAGGTTTCACTTTCGACTTATCCATTTTCGAATGTAACATTTGTCCTTCCTGAATTCCCCATCCTATCCGTTTGAAATAGAGTTTTTCGAAATAACTTCGTGGATCCAGACTATGTTGCAAAATAAACTTTATCATATCAAAATAGCGTCCTTTATAGAATTCCAAATCCTCATTCGTGTACATCGGATAAAAAAGTGGTACAAACTCACTCATTTCATTGTCCACAAAATACTTATCATCAGTATGTTGCCACAAATCTGTTGGCGCACATTGCAATACAACTTGCTTAACTTGAGGATTATTCTCCACCAATTTCTGAATCTTCATATATGTAAACATATATCGTTCACTTGGTTTTCCTAGATTGACAGCCTCTTTTGAATGACTAACATCAATATCTCGCGTCATTTGTGAGGCTCCCATAAATGCGATCCTCACATCTGAAGAAAAACACCAATCTGTAGACGAATAGCAACAATATCTTATGGCTATTAAAGATATCATAATGACACCACATACGATGCTATAAGTTAACAAGTTACACAAAAAACTTTTCATCCTATTTAAAACTGAAAATAAATAAATTGTACCTGATCACCAGCACAAGTCATTATTAATATGGTCAAAACCACATATATCCCCCAACGATATATCTTTTTTATCTGCAACACCTGTAAAGGATGTTCTTTTAATCGGCATTTCCACTCTAATATTATCATGAGCAAAACAAACAAATATGTGTAGAATTTGATAGACAATGATGGAATGGAAAGAATTGAGATGGAAAAGAACTTTCCAATATAACAAAGAGCATCCGTAACACTATCTGCTCTAAATATAATCAATCCAAAAGAAACAAGGATAAACGTACCTATCATTTTTATTATATCATTTATTTGGGGTAAACCTTTTGCAGACGACTTGAGTTTCTTATTTTTACCGAAAGCCCCAGAAAACACCAATGGTATAAACAAAATTCCATGATACAATCCAAACAGGCCATAAGTCCAGTTGGCTCCATGCCATAGTCCTATAACCACCAAATTAATTATTACAGCCATAATTACCCCATAATTTCCCATATTCCGAAAAGAAATATTAAGAGGCATAAAAACGTAGTCGGTAATCCACGAGGTCAAAGACATATGCCATCTTCTCCAGTATTCTGCCATATTACGAGCTAACAATGGATGATTAAAATTGCGCGTTACATTAAACCCAAGAACCTTACCTACTCCTATCGCCATATTTGAATAGCCGTCAAAGTCAGAGTACATTTGGATGAAATAGAGTAAAGCAGTCACAACAAGCGTTGAAGCAGCTAAACCTGAATAATTATTCCATATACTATCTGTAAAATTTGCAATATTATCTGCTATACACATTTTGGTAAACATACCCCACAGAATTTGTCTGCATCCGTCTACTGCCAACATATTGTTAAATAATCGAACTTTTGCCAGCTGTGGAATAAACTTGTTGGGTCTGTCTATTGGTCCTGACAAGATTGTTGGGAAAAAGGCTATATACGTTGCAAAATCAACAAAGTTCTTACATGGTTCAATATGTTCACGATGTATCTCAATCACATAACTAATAAGCTTAAAAGTGAAGAAACTAACGCCAATCGGCAATACTATATTAAGAGTAGTCCAAGAAACATTAAAACCTATTGCACCCAATAAATGTGCAAACGAGTCTGCAAAGAAATTGAGATATTTAAAATAGAGTAGAATGCCAACACCAAGAACTACACTCAAAGAGGTAATCCTAGAAGCAGCTGATTTATTCTTATGATTCATTTCCCTCTTAAGCCACCATCCAGCATAGTAGAACACAATAGTAGCCCCAAAGAGAACAGGTATCATCTGCCAGTCTGCAAAGCCATAAAAGAAATAGCTTGAAAATAGCAGCAGGACGTTTTGATATTTTGGCTTATTCCTGAAAACAGGAAGGTAGTAGGCAATAAATACTACTACGAAAAAAAACAGGAAATTTAGAGAATTAACAACCATTTTATCTGAGTTTCTCTTCCATTGAAGTTACCATCTCACCAACATTCGCCCACTTCATTATTTCCAATGAAGTGAATTTAATATTGAACTTTTTCTCAATAGCTACAATAAGCTGAATGTGGCTCAAAGAGTCCCATTCTTCTATGTCATCTGCACTTGTTAAATCAGTCAGTTCAACCCCATCTAAATCAAGGACATCACAGAAAATCTCATTTAATTTCTCAAAAATTTCTTTTCTTTCCATATTAACATTCATTTATTAATTGTTTCAATAAAACATTCTCTGGTTTGATATTTATCAACGTCAAGTTTATACCTTGCAGTATTTCCTCCTTCTATCTTTGTGAAGCCGAGTCCTATATAATGGTCTTCAACCATCTTGTTCTTAGGCGTAGGCAAATACTCTCCTATTATTGTCTTATAACCGGCAGCTTTTGCCTTTTCCACCATAGTGTTTAGAGTAAAATTTTCCATACCCCGCTTCAAGACACGGCAACTCATAAACCAAGTATCCACAAAAAGCGACTCTGTATCCTGCTTTTTCATAATAACAACCGCTATTAGACCATTATCACCAAACCGATCCACTAACGTAAAACTCAAATCAATTATCTCAGGATCATCAGCAAAAGATATAATATCTGCCTCTGTATATCGAACAGTACGAAGATTGAACTGATTACTACGTTGAGAGAGCTGAGCCACACGAGGAGTATTGAACTTAGTAAACCCACTAACAAGTGAAACCATGTTAAGCGACTTCAAGAAATCCGCTTCATTGGCAAATGCCTTAGATAACGAAACTCGCTTTGCTTCAACCTGATACTGTTTGGTTCGATCTTTATCAGCGATACTATAACTGGCTGTCTCAAAAAGATTTAAACTATAGAGATATTCCAAATAATCACCAGGATCGTCAGGTAGTTCAGGAACTGTGATACCCTTGATGTTCTCACGAACCATATTGCGCTCGAAAGGATTGTCATCAAGGAATACTATTGAATCGAATCCAATATTCAAAACGTTTTGAATAGTTCGGATGTTATCCACCTTTGTTTCCCAATTGGCTTGGAACACTGCTATATCATCTAGTTTAAGAACCATATCAGGATGCTTCTCAAAAGGCTCTTTGGCAGTATCTTCATTATTCTTCGATGCCACACAGATAATTACACCGCGCTGTTTGAGTTTCTTCACCCACATCTGAAACTCGGTAAAGGCCTTGCCTATACCAAGTCCATGACCTAGCTGGATACCTTCCAAACCATCATCACCGATTACACCTCCCCAGATAGTATTATCTAGGTCTAGAATTAAACATTTCTTGAACTGTCCTTTGATGGCACACACAATATCCATCACACGGCTTGCTACATAAGGGAGAGCATCTATGCTCAAAACCATTTCTGTACTTACATATACATTGGTAGAAAACATCATGTCTCGCCCCAACTTATTCTGTAGACCAGCAATGTCACAAATGAAGAGATTTGGATATTGCTGTGAAAGATTCATCAACTCAAAGTTAAGTTTACGAACCTGATATGTCAGCGAGGAAGTCACTTTATTAGCATAACTACCAAAAACAGTATCCTCAATTTCAGGATAATTGAAATAGAGAATCTTCTTATTTGCCAGAGCAGGATTTTCACAAATTGAGGTTACGAAATTTATACGGTCATCCGCCAACGATGTCTGCTGCCCTTGGCTCATCATGCTATGATGTTCCCCCAATTTATGGGTACTTTGGAAGACCACAATGATCTCAGCATCGAACTTATAGAGATCACTTGTAGAATCCATAAACTGGCGTTCCACTTGATTATACTCAGCTTCAAAAAGGGTAATTCTATAACCACGTTCCACCCCCATGCCTTTGATAGCAGTAGCAAGAAACTGCGTGGCAGTATCACCCACAAGAGCTAATTTTATCAAGGGCAGTCCCGATTGTTCTTTTTTTAAGTTCCTTTTTAATTCATTAAATGTAAACATATTCTATACTACTAACATTGTACAAGATTCAATATTTTTTCTTTTTTACTACATCAATCAGTTTGGTACGCATATCACGGGTAAGTCCGAAGAACCAACTACTTAGTGCCACAGAAACGACACAGATTGCCACAGTGACAATAAAACAGAGCATCACTGGAAGATGATTTTCCCCCATGTAATAATATACCAATAAAGGAAGAGGCAATGATGCCATTGTAACCTCAAGACAAGGAATGAATACAGATATGATTTCTCGCCAGTTATAATCAACAATTCTAATAATTAGTAAAGGTTTTATTAGGAGTCCCAACAATGCGACTCCAATCATACTCACCCATGCCATGCTTTCTGGCGAAAAACCCAACTTAAACAGTATGTACATGACAGGGAAGGCGATAAAACCGACCAGTGGAGAAATGATAGCATTCTCACGTATCTGTCCTTTTGCATATAATGCAGCATAAAAAGATGTATCAAAGACCTGGAATAGGCTTGTTACAATAGCTAACTGCAGGAATATGACAGAGTAAGGCGGAATTTGTCCTAACCATAGTTGCAAAAGAGGTTTTGCGACCAGACAGATAGGCAGGGCTAACATTAACATTAAATAATAGGAATATTTTGTAGAAGAAAGCAACAATTCCTTACTACCATCATAATCTTTAGCCGCATATCGCTTTACTATTTGCGGATTGGCTGCTGTCCTAAAGTTTGTGATAAAATGGAATGCGGCCATATTAACTTGGTTAGCTATAGCTCGCCCTGCAACGACACCTGGAGAAAAGAACATATTCAATAAAATTAACGCACCCTGATTATTCAGAGCTATTGCACCATTAGAAAGCAGATTCCAACCAGAGTAACCCAGTACATTACGCAAGATTGGCTTATCAATTAAAAGTTTAGACCTTGCCTCACTAAATCTACGTAAACAATAAGTGACATAGAATACGGTCATTCCTGTCTTGACGCACAAAAACAAAAAAGCATATAGCACCAATTTGTCTATATTACCTACTGCAAGGAGATAAACTATTAACAAGCTCAATACAGCATCAACAATACTCGCATAGGCAAAAACACTCATTTTTTCATGACTAATAATCGTTGCATTATATGGAACTAACATTAGCTGGGCAACAACGGTCAGAATGGACAGATGATAAGCCATTACACCAGCATCTAATCTCTCTGCGGGAATCTGCAATTTATTATAAACAAACCATAATCCAACAGTTTCAGAGATGAACACTATAATGAGTGCCAAAATAACGTGAGCTGTAAGTACTGTAGCAAATGTCTTTTTAAGTTTTTCGTAATCACCTGCACCAAGTTCAAAAGTTAAAAATCTGGACGTTCCAACAGCAAGGGCTGCATTAATGAAAGTTATCATCCCGACGACTCCACCAACAGCCTGATATATACCAAAATCATCAACACCAAGAATCTGTAAAATAACTCGTGATGTATACAAATGGATCGCCATTGTAAACATCATGCGAAAATACAGAAACAGAGTGTTTTTCGCTATTGTCTTATTACCTGTTTTTTCTTCCATCTAAATTCAAGAAAAGAACCGAGATAATCGTTTAAAAACACCCTTTGCGAGCCAAGTACAACCACGGAATGCATGAACGAAGATATTGTCTTTATGATACTCAACCCAATAAATCAACTTGTTAGATTCTGTAGCATTACCAAGATAATCCGTAAAACCAAGATGATAAAGACTATCATCTATACCTTCTTTCTTGCACCATTTTCGGATGATGCGATCGGTATCGGCGTCAAACTTCCAGTCGATGCCATTTTGATAATTTTGGTCCTCGTATGCTTCTAATGTCATTTTGATACCATCTTCAACAGAAATCGTCTGCTTAAATGACGGCACGATATTCTTGATTTTTTGATTTGTCCGCCATTCTTCATCAGGGAAACAATTCACTTCCATAGCACGCCCACCTTTGAGTTCTCCAGCCCGTTTTGGCATCTGAGCCGCATACCATTCTACAGGCAAGTCAACAGTCTTTACATCTTTCTTCAAATATCTTCCAAGGATGCTCAACACCTCTCCAAAGGTGGTAGATACGTCAGCGCAAATATTAAAAGCCTCATTATATGCTTTAGGATTACCAACGAGTCCTACCATCCCAACAGCAAAATCTTCAACACGAAGCATTGTTGTTGTATTCTTTCCTTGGTTCCATGTTATAATAGGCTTCCCTGCAATAATGCGTGCGCACAATGTCCAATGATAGCCATACTGTGGATATATTCCATAAGGAATACGGGTGTTTCCGTAAGTAACGGATGGACGAATAACAGTTACCTTGCAATCGGTCTCTGCGGCCATCTGTTGTAGTTTCTGCTCACTCTTCCATTTGTTAATGCTATATGGCCATACCTGTAAGGGTTTGGGATGAGTTTCCTCCAATGGACCAGGAACTGTCTTGTCATAGACAGCCATAGAAGAAACATAGAAATATTGCTTGGTATATTGGGAATAAAGTTTGAAGCTTTTCTCCGTCGCTGCGTCTGTATAGCAAAGAAAATCCATCACTGCATCGAAAGATTTACCCGCTAACAATGCTTTAATCCGACTCGTATCTTCTCTATCTGCCTTTATATGATTGACACCATCGGGTATCCTACGATTACCGCGATTTATCATTGTCACGGAGATACCCTGCCGTTGAGCCTCTGCGGTCACCGCAGAACTCAAAACGCCAGTACCACCAATAATTAGCAATGTCTTCATTATAATATATTTACTATTCTTGACAATGTAGTTATCATATCATAGCCATCCCAAACCAAAGTAAAGTCCATAGACTTTCCTAATGGGACGAATCTATCCACCCCGTGAGGATGGTCTTCATTAACAAACTTGACAATCTGTTCTCTTGTCAAACCATAATAAGTAACCGTTTGACTCTTAATAGTAGCGATAGGCAGGATGTCTGTCAATGACTCGGCATCATACTCATAAAAATAGCCACTATTAAAACGGTAATCCATCAATGTCGGACCAAGACTGTCAACTTGAATACGGGTGAGCATGGGCTGCTTAACTGTCACTTTACCAAGTTCCAGATTAGCAGCGGCCTTATAAAGGGCATTCATCTTACCAATGGTCTGAACGGGTGCTATGGCGTAATGTTTCTCCGCATAATCGACCGCCATCTTCCAGAACAGACTCTTGGCTTCTGCCTTGCGTTCACCTAACCAAACTACAATACGCGGTGCTGTGCATGCATTCTGGTCAGAGAAGTAAGTATCGTTATAGAAATTCTGTATCACCTTATCCTTATCTTCAGCGTCAAGGAAAGCATCACCATTCAACACGGCAAAGGAATATCTGTCTGCGAAGTTGACCTCATTAGCACGAGGTTGCAAGGGCGACTGACGGATTTCCGCAATCGTGGCATCACCACCCCAGACCACACGACTCTGACAGATAGCAGAAAAATGGTCCGATATCTCCTTTATTGGTGGATATTTTACAAAGCAGATATAAGGAGCCATGTCTTGGTGCGTAGTCTCAACCAATTCCCTGACACAATCGCTGATAATCTGCACCTGTGGAAAGTCTTTTGCTGGCAAGCGTACAATATTGGCATTACCCGCCAATAATCCTGACGCAAAACTGAATGCACAGTTAACTGGAACGTTAGATGGTGTACTATGAAATACAATGCCACGGCCTAACCTACGCTCCAAATCATGATATTTAGCCTTTTCTGCCATCAACGCTGCCTTACGACACCAGAATCCGAAGGTCATCACATCTGAATATTCCCTGCCACGTTTCATCACCAGTTTAGACAGGTCATTAAAGAACGATACAACAGGCTCCGCAAAAGGTGGTAGTGCAGGAACATTTTGCATCTGTTCGACGGTATTGTCATCACCTATCACATATTCCAGCCCCGAAAGTTTTCCAAACTTTGACGCATAGGTGTCAGAGCAGCCACGAATCTCGGCGTTCTTGATACGACCAAAAATATGGAAGTACTTGCCCTTACGTCCACATGGGCAGTCATCCTCACCAAGGATTACTCCTTCATCCTCTGTCAGCAAGACATGACCTGGATAACTTTTGGGGAGAACTGACACCACCTCAATGACACCTGTCTCTCCATTCTTGGCAACAGAGAAATCATTGGGATTTCGTATAATGATATCGGAGAAGTTGGAAGCATGGAGATGACCATGCTCACATTCAATATAGATGGTGCCAGTCTGTTCCACCATACCGTAATAGTCATGGACATTCTCCACCTTGATGCCACACACATCGTTCAGACACTGCTTGAACTGTGCTGTAGAAACAGACTCAGCCACCAGTTTCTTCCAGCCACCACCATGAATCAGCACACCTTTTGAGAGGTCAGGATGATAGCCCGTCTCTTTTAGTTTCTTATAGAAATGCTGCCAAATCATAAAGGTGAAGCCAAACAGGAATATTGTCTCACCTTGATGCTCAGAAAGGAAAGCCTTCATACCCACAACGTCTAATTCCATGTTCTCGTCCAGAGCGTACATTCGTTTGCTTCCAAACATGCTGAAGCCCAGGATTCCAGCACCACGTGCAGAGAACATTCTACGATCTTTCACGACATTGCTGGAGTCAAGAATAATCATGGGTACACGCTTGTTGCCAAGCAACGAACCTACTATCTTTGTCAACGTCTTAGTCTGGTTGGCAGAGGTTTCACGGTCAAGGTATATCTTTGAGGTTTTCTGACCAGTCGTTCCTGATGAAGTCATAGTTTTAACGACCTCATCTTCTGCAACACTCCTCAAGGTCAAATCCTTGAACAAACTGACAGGAAGATAAGGCAGATCTTCATAGTGTTTTATCTTTTGGATGTCCACACCTGTAGCATCCAGCATCTTACGATACTCCTCACTATGCTCATAGTGGTACTTGGTGAGATTCAACAAGTACTCATCAAGCATGGCGTGCTTTTCTTCTTTCCCCATAGAGTATGGGGCTATGGTCAATAATTCTTCCAATTCCATATTTTATATCATCTTTTGCATTGTCTGATAATCAAGCTTTCCAGAAGGTAAAGTGGGAATCACATTCACAACTTTAACATCAAAAGCGCGAATATTAAGTCCGGTTTTTTCAGTAAGATATGACTTAATCTTATCGTCTAATCCATCTTCTGTTACGAAGATTGTTATCTTGTCATCCACTCCCACACAAGCACAACAGGTTGTGATGGCTTTAACGAGTTGCTCAGTAGCATCGAGGTTACATCGGTTACCCCATACCTTTACAAACCGCTTCATACGACCAGTAATGTAGAAGAAACCATCACTGTCAAAACGGGCGACGTCTCCTGTATGCAAAACGCCATGATTCTCATCACCTTTTGCCAGATCATCTATGCACTCCGCATAGCCCATACATACGTTCGGTCCTTCGTAGATGAGTTCACCATCGATGTCAGGTACTTTAATCTCCTGATCATTTACATCTCGAACCGACAGTTTTCCACCAGGAATTGCAATACCTATGCTTGAGTATTTCTCCAAAGCTTTGTCGAATGGCAAATAACTCATACGTGGTGAAGCTTCAGTCTGACCATACATCACAATGAATTTCTTTTCCGAAACCTGAGCCGCCTCCGCATATTCCTTAACGATATTGGCATTCAGCTTGCCTCCTGCCTGAATCATCGTCTTCAATTCAGGCAATTCCATCTTTAAGAAACGAAGTCTGCGCAGCATCTCGTAGGTATAGGGGACACCAGCTATAGATGTGGCCTTTCCTGACTTAAGGAAGTTCAAGAACTCACGTTGAATGACCGCTTTATCTGTCAATAAAAGTGTAGCACCCTTTATCAGGTGGCTATTGATTACAGACATCCCGAATGAATAGTACATCGGTAGAGAAGTGATAGATCGTTCCTTCTCAGTGATATGGAGATATTCTGCTATAGACTCTGCATTGCTTTTCAAATTCCTTTCAGTCAGTTTCACCAGTTTAGGCGAGCCCGTTGTTCCAGAGGTAGTCAGACACAGCAATACATCAGGATGTATCTCATATTTGATATCCGCCCACTGAATCATGGTGTAGTCTTCATACGAATAAACAGGAACACCATGTCCTAGTTCATCCACCTTCAGAGTAGGCATCCAAATATACTGGGGCATATAGTGGGCGGCCAGTCCTCGGATTATCTCCATGTCCTTGCTGCCATCCAAAAGAACAGTCGGCATATTGGCATTCATGAGTCCGACATATCCCACTAAAGAACCTATGGTATTCTGGCAGAGACAGAAACAAAGTTTTCGAGGCTCCAACGGTGCCGTAACACACGATGCATACTTATCAAGTTCCTTGTATGTTATTATCAGCCCTCCCTCTGTTTCTACAGCGGTATTTTCTGCATTTTTTTTAAAGTCAAATAGCATTTTACACAAATTTTGATTCGGCGAGAACAAATGGATCTCCATGCCCAGGCATCACAATCAGATTCTTATCCAATGAATGGAGGTAAGGTAAGGCTATATTCTGATAATTCTCAGTGTTTCCACCCGGGAACCTCAATATCACAGCATTATCCTCTAATAATGTATCCCCTGTAAAAACTAGTTTATTGTTAATAACATAGCAAGCACTACCTTCACTATGCCCTGGAGTGGATGTCACATTAACCTCTAAATCACCGATAGTGAACAAGTCCTCTTTGTCAAACGTCTTATCTGCTGTTATCGTAAAAGGCTTATATGAATCCCTAAAGTTCTTATATCTATGCCCACCGTCTTTTCTGTCTTGCTCTGCTAAAACGAGTGCCACAAGTCGAGAGAGTGGGCGTTTGTTATTCGCAAGTCTGTCAGCGCACTTTTCTTGGCAATATACTTCAGCATTGAAATGCTCTTTCAACCATAGCACTCCACTTATATGGTCATAGTGACCATGAGTCAGTAAAATATGAACATTCTGAATCTTTTTCTCCTGGAATAACTTAAGTACTTCCTCATTTTCGTTAGGATCAAAAACGATGGCTTCTGAACCTGAAAAGATGACAAACATATTTGAACTTACTGGAGCATATATACTCCTATAAACCAAAATGTCATCATATTGGAATACATCCATTATAAAGTAGCTAATCTTTTTTTAATACGCTCTGCAATATGACAGGCATCCAATCCTGTTTGGTCAAGCATATATTTGTAACTGCCCGCATGTGGGAATTCTGTCAAGCCGATTATTTCCACAGGAGGGATATGTTTACCTTGCTGAGTAACAGCCTCTACGACTGCGGCGCCAAGTCCACCACTAACAAATCCTTCTTCTACAGTAACTACTAATTTGCAATCATGGCAGTACTTATCTATAACCTCTGAATCCAGCGGTTTGATGGTATGCATATTGATGACTGTGCATTCTATTCCTTCCTCAACCAGTTTCTTTGCTGCCTGCAAAGACTGATAGACCATCGTTCCAGTTGCGACTATCGTCACATCAGCACCTTCACGGAGGGTAATCGCTTTGCCAATCTCATACTCATAATCTTCCTTATAGACCATCGGGTCGCCTGCTTCTCCACATAAACGTAAATAGGCTGGCCCTTCAAAATCCAATAAAGCCTGGGTTGCCTTGACTACTTCCGTTGAGTCCGCCGGTGACAGTATGGTCAGATTTGGAATAGCACGCATCAGACAGAGGTCATCCAACCCATAATGGGTATTCCCTTGCTGCTGTACTCCAAAGCCTGCAGCAAGACCGACAACCTTGATGTTGTGCTTCATATAACCGCAGTGGATCTTTACCTGCTCATAGCTGCGAGTTGCAATGAATGAGGCAAAGGAAGTGGCAAACACGTTATAGTCTTCACTTGCCAGTCCCGAGGCAATACCAATCAAGTTCTGCTCGGCTATACCGACATTGAGGAACTTCTCAGGATATGTTTTACTGTATCTTTCCAAACCAGACGAACGGGCAAAGTCTGCTGACATCGCCATCAGGTTATCGTATTCTGGTGCCAACTCTGTCAAGGCTGTTCCAAAAGTTCCACGCTTACCCAGCATGGACCACATGCGCATCTTAGCTCTCTGTATCTCTATCATTGCCGTATCCTATTTGAGTTCTTCCATTGCCTGCTTATACTGCTCCTCATTCATGGATGCATGATGCCAACTATTGACACCCTCCATAAATGACACTCCCATGCCCTTTACAGTCTTACCGATAATGGCAAACGGACTGCCACTATTATCCTTATGCTCAGCGAAAGCTTTCTCTATCGCATCTATGTCGTTTCCGTCTATCTCAACCACTTTCCACCCTAATGAGTTTAGCATGGGAAGAAAAGGAATATTCATCACTTCTTCTGTCGTACCATCCTGCTGGTATCCATTATGATCAATAAAGACAATCAGATTATCCAGTTTGTACTGCGCTGCGGAAGCAAAGGCTTCAAAAGTGCTACCCTCGTTGCATTCCCCATCTCCCATCAGCACGTATGTCTTATAGGATAAACCTTTCTTTTTTGCTGCAAGAGCCTTGCCAACAGCAAAGGAGACGCCCATACCCAGACTGCCGCTGGAACATTCGATGCCTTTTTCCAGTTGTTTGACAGGATGGGCAGGATAGAGTCCTCCATCTGTCATGAAATTAGCACGATATTCCTCCTGACTAAAGAAACCTCTTAAAGTTAGAATAGAATAAAGTGCCGTGTAAGCGTGCCCCTTGCTCAGCACAAATCTGTCACGGTTCTCATCACCGACCATCCTTGGTGAGACATTCATCTGTTTACCATATAGAAAAGCCAGATAGTCCGCAGCCGATAAGGCGGGACCAATATGCACCCCTATTTTGCCTGTCGCATACGAGGATTCTATAATCTCCCTGCGAAGACCCTTTGCCAATTCCTTAACTTCTTGAATATCCATAACTTGTCTGTTGTTTACATTCCTCCATCAACACGATAGACCTGCCCAGTGATAAACGAGGCCTCGTCAGATGCGAGGAACAACATCATACGGGCTATCTCTTCAGGTCTGCCAAGACGGTTCATATCGGTACGTTCTACCATCTCCTTCCAAGCCTTCTCCTCCATCTGACCAGCCATACCTGTATCAGTCAGACCAGGAGCAATAGCATTGACACGGATATTATAGGGTGCCAACTCTCTTGCTATTGTCCTTGTAAACGCCATCATAGCTGCCTTGCTGGCACCGTAGGCTGTATATCCTGCAAAGTTATCCAAACCTGCCACAGACCCCATATTGATTACGCAGCCATTCTTCTGGCGCATCATCAACTTGGTAATCTGCTGGGTAATAAGAACATGAGAGAAGTAGTTAATCTGAAACACTTCTTTCAGCTGTTTCATGGAGGTCATCTGAAGGAAGCCGCCTGTAGCAATTCCCGCATTGTTTATTAAGACATCTATCTGTCGTCTCTCTTTGAGAATGGGTTTTAAAGCCTCCTTTATGGCATCTTCATCTGTCATTTCGAAATAGAGTATCTCAGCATTGATGCCATGCTGAGCCTTAAGTTTATCTACGAATGCGGAGAAATCAGGATGCTCCTTACGGATACAACAGATGAGGTTATAACCGTTCTCAGCAAAAAGGCGAACGGCCTCTCTACCTATTCCTCGGTTACATCCTGTTATTAGAACAGTCTTGTTGCTCATAAACTTAGAATTCTACGTCGTAGTTCTTCGATAGGATCTCCTTACCTTTCTCGTAGGAGGAGAAATCCACGATGTCGTCAGTCTCCATCATGATATCAAAGGCATCCTCAAGTTCTGCCATTAGAGTCATGTGACCAACAGAATCCCAAAGTTCTACACCCTGGTACTCTAATCCATTCAACTGCTCTTCACTAATCTGCAAGGTATCACAAAACACCTTGTTGTACTTTTCTAAATTACTCATTTTCTATCTTTATTAAATTTCAACTAACTCAGGACAGACGATTTTGTTCGTCTCAAAATAAACGCTTCCCCATGCCAATCCTACCCCAAAAGCCGTAGCAAGATTTTTCAGCTTCTTGCTTGCATAGTCCTCACGACACTGGGTCACAATCGTCAAAGGTATAGATGCACTGCTGGTATTACCGTACTCACCAAGACTATAAGGCGATTTTTCAACAGGTACTTTCAGTTTCTTTCGAATCTTCTCATTCATATACTGATTAGCCTGGTGCATCAGGAAATAATCTATACCCTCCAAGTCGATATCGTATGTCTCACAAAGTGCTTTGACACTCTTGGGGGCTGTTGACATCCCGAATGCGAACACACCCATACCGTCCATCGTGCAGTCCTTGTCACGTCGAATGATATGTTCTGCTATCTGCTTAAACTGTAGTGACTCTTCTGTAATCGGATACCTCATACCGCCGTATTTGCGAAGAATGGCGGTGAAGTCCTTACCGCGGGTGCCAAAGTTGAACTTCATATCGGAAGCAGACTCATCATATTCAATAGCCGTAGCCACACCTGCATCCCCAAAAAGGGGGCGAGCCTCTTTATCGTATGGAGAATTCAGTAAAGAAGAAGTATCGCCATTCAGCAACAAGGCTCTTTTGACATTTCCAGTCATAACCAATGATGAAAGTGTACAAAGTCCGTTGACCCAACCAGAGCATCCCTGATTCATATCTATCGTCATACAATTCTCAGAAAGTCCCAACCTATCCTGTAAAATACAAGCAGTAGGAGGTTCCTGATAGTCATGTGACAAAGAGACAAATCCTAGTAACTCAATAGAGTCAAGTTCCCAATTCAGATCTGCTAACAACTTCTCGCAAGCAACAACACAAAGGTCCGATGCCAGCATACTGCCATCGGACACAGTATGTTTCTGGCGAATGCCAGTCTGAGCTATCACACGTTCTGCCTCACCTTCATTGAACACTGGAATATCGAGGTTGCTCTCAATGTGCTTAGGGACACAAGCCGAGATACCCCTGATGGAAACGTTCTTAATTAAGATATTTGCCATATAACAATTAGTGGTTTATGGAGTAGCCGCCATCAACAATAATGGACGCCCCCGTCATATATGATGATGCATCGGAGAGTAGGAATGCATTCACTTTAGCAACCTCCTCAGGCTTTCCATAACGTTTGAGAAGGTATTTATCCGCATCATTATTCATATCCTCATCTGTCAGAGTATCGACATGGATAAGAGGAGTCTCTATCATTCCTGGGCAAACACTGTTGCAACGAATACCACGACTTGCAAACTCAATAGCACAATACTGCATGAAAGTATTGACAGCACTTTTTGACATGCCATAAACGGCCTGACCTGTTACATGACTGGTATTACCGCCAATAGAAGCGGTTATTACATAGGATGCATTCTTATTCAGAAGTTTCTTCTTAAAGAGCATCCTTGCCAGCTTTACATGAGAAAGGGTGTTAGCATTCAAAACCTCCATCAATTCCTCGTCCTTGATGAACTTAACAGGCTTGTTACCATTAGTGATACCTGCATTATCAGAAACACCATCTAATGAAGGGAGTGTACTTATCAAAGCATTCAAGCCCTCTTCGGTCGTCAAGTCAGAAATTACCAGTTGATGATGCTGATTATTCTCGGTTTCCAAGTTATCAAAAACATCATTCAGTCTGCTTTCATTACGACCTGTAATGATGACACTTGCTCCCAACTTTGCGCACTCCAATGCTGTGACTTTACCTATTCCAGAAGAGGCACCTGTCACAAGAATAGTCTTGTCTTCTAAAGAAAATGGATTATACGACATACTTATTATTGCTAAGATCGTTGCTGACTTCCACCAAATCTGATATAATAGCGTTTTCAAGTCTCAAGGCTACTGTGCCCCACGACAAGCCGACACCAAAACCACAACATATAAGGCTACTGTTATTTTGCCCCTTCAGTTTGGTGACAATAATCAGTGGAATAGATGCTGATGATGTATTGCCAAATTTATCCATACATGACGGAGCCTTACTTACATCAAACTTTAACTTCTTCAAAATGAAGTTATTCATCTTCATATTTGCCTGATGAAGCAACAGATAGTCACAATCCTGATAATTAAACCCAAAATGCTCACTAAGTCTCTTAATAGACTTGGGGGCTGTAGAAATGCCGAATGAGAACACATCCATCCCCTTCATGTGGGTCTGTGTCCTGTTGAATACACGTCCATCAATATGTTCCTCTTTCAAAGAATCCAAAGAGAACTGGTTTCTGGCACCTCCATCTGGAATAATAATGGCGTCAAAGCCGCTGCCATCCGTTCCAAAATGGAATTTCAGGCTTTCAGCTGTTTCATCATATACCAGGGCTGTTGCAGTACCTGCATGTCCAAAAAGAGGGTCATTCTCAACACCCTTTGTCTTTGCCTCACCTGCCAAAAGAATCACTTTCTTGAAACTTCCAGTTGAAACTAATGATGCAGCATTGCTCAGACCATAGACCCATCCGGAACAACCCATTGAGAGATCTTCAGCATAGCACTCTTTTGAAAGGCCAAGCCTATCCTGAAGGATGCAGGCGGTTGCCGGCTCAACATAGTCATGTGTCTGAGAGACAAAAATGATTCCATCAATCTCAGATTTTTCCCAACCGAGATCTGAAATCAACTTTTCTGCTGCAGCATAACACAGGTCACCTGTGGTTAGGCAATTGGTAAACCTTCGCTCTACCACTCCTGTTGACTCTACAAAAGCCTCAGCATCGTAGTCTTCGGAATGTACAAGACCATCAGCATTCCTGACAATCGTATCGGGAACACCTGCTGCTATACCAGCAATCCTAACATTTTTTACTTCTAAAAATGCCATTATTGTTTAGCTTTGACAACATTAAAGAGATCCTCTATGGTTTCTGAATTCCGAATATCATCACCTTTTATAGTGACATCATATTCTTCATCAACCATCGCAATAATGCTTAATGCAGTCAATGAAGACCACTCATCTAATGCCTTGAACTCTGTGTCAGGCTGAAACTCACTTGCATCAGTGTCATCAAACTGTGCGGCAAAATTCTCAATAAAATCTTTAATTTCCATAATTCCGATTATTATTTAATATTAATACTTCCAATATACATTGGTCTGAACCACCTTAGCAGGGTTTCCTGAAACCAAACTAAACGGCGGCACATTTGAATAAACCACAGAATGGGCACCAATGATGGCACCATCACCAATCTTTACTCCTTGCATGATAGTCGCCCCTTCGCATATCCAGACATGCTTTCCTATTGTGACAGGCTTTGACTCTTTATAACCCTGCATTGATAGATAATGATGCCCATTGTTATCTCGTATGGTTACGTTTCTGCCCATCATACATTCTTCGCCTATTTCAATTCGGTTACCACAGATAATGGTCAAACCTATATTTGAACCTCCGTTTTTCTGATTAAACAGGTCGTTGTGTACAATCAGTTGAGCACCCTTGAAAATCTCTATATCACTTCCATATAAACACCCAAACCTACTGTCTATTTTTAACAGAGCACCTTCTTGCATCCATAGACGAGTTTCTAATTTAGACCCTTTAATCGCTGGTGTACCAACAAGGAATGCAGAATTAAGCTCTATTCTTGCTTTAGCATGAATATTCACTACAGCATGCTTAGCCAAAAAGAGAAACGCTCCTTTTTTGAAATTCGACTTAATATTCTGCTTAATGAAATTGTAATAGAAAAAACGACATAGTTGAACAGGACTTTTCCCACAAGTATGTAGATAGTCCTTTACTACCATTTTAAGATTCTGTACTTTAATTCTAATGCCTGCTTTTCCCCATGGAAAATATTTATTGGCAACTTCATTGAATGTCCCCTTATCTAAATCTTTGTAGAAAGCATCACGATCCACAAGCGGAGCAGGCTGTGACTTTAGCATCATAGGATTCTTTCGTACCGTTTCCTCAAATGACACTTCAACGGCCTTTACCTTTTGTTGGACAGAATCGAAGAGCTGCTTCCCTTTCTGCGAATGAATCAAAACCAATGAGGTTCCTAAATTGTCATCCATGGATTTATCAACCTTCTCAATACCCCAGAAATCTGCCAATGTAATGTCTGAGTGACGCTGAGCTCCTTTGAATTTGCAATCATAACAGGAAGGTCGAGAGAACACATTTGTGGTCAGATACCCCCTGGTAGCAATATTATTATTTCGGGTCAAATACCGCACCTGACCATTCGCAAATATCACTTTGTACGTCAAGTTCTTCCATCCTAATTCTTTGTTCTTCGATTTCTTATAGACAATCTTAGCACCATATTCCTTCTCATCATCTTCATCCTCCTTGCGCTCTATCTTTGGTGAATTTACCCCTCGGCATATAAAATCCAGCGTATATAGATTCTCATAATCCTTCCGCAAAAAGAATTTTAGTGCTGCTATCTGACAGGGCGCGCTACAGATTAATATTTTCTCTCCTTTATTTAGCAAATCCTTTACCTGCTTATAAATACCAGTAGCATCGCTTTGAGCGTATTTAGAACTTCTCAAACGAGGCAGGTCTGTCTTATCATTAGAGATAAAATGTCGGATGCTCCAATCATCATTGAAAACAGCACCTCCAACATATCCTCCATCTCTGTATATCTTTTCTGCAAAGGCAGAGAAAAGACCACCAGAAGTGCTATCAAAGCGAACCTCATAGTTCTTATGCATAGCAGCATAACATAATGGTGTTTCATAGTCATTATGCAACTCCTTGACGTTCAGAATGGGACACACTTTCTCACAGAGATGGCAGTCTGTACATTTATCCTTATCCACCTCTGGATACCAAAAGCCCTCAATATCTGTCTTGAAGGTAATGGCGTGATGGGCGCAAACATCTCCGCAGGCGTTGCAGCCGCAGCAGTCTACTTTATTTTGAATTTGAATCATTTTTCGAGTTGACACTTGACAAGTGACAGTTGACAGTTATTTTCGTTTGGTTCTTCTTTTATACTTCTGATGATAGCTGTGGGCATTTTGATTAACTCTACACAATCGGTATTCAACGATGTGTATTGTTTGTCATCTAATTATTTTGTTTTGTGAAGCAGGTCCAGCCAGTACTCTGTCTCGTCTGCTCCGTTAGGGCTATATTAAACTTGTTCAGAAAGTCCATCCTTGACTGGGCATTTTTGCTCTCACGGGTGTTTGCACCAATGCTGGTGCCACAACAAAGGAGTTGTTTGCTCATCACTTTTTCATGCTTCTCGTCTACAAGACAGTTGTAGCAGTTGATGATGCGGATGGCAAAGTCGCGAGACTTGGTATGAATCGGAGAGTTCATATAATTGAAAGTCTTAATCAATATGACAGTTGAAAGTTCTGTCAGTTAATGTTCAAGACCTGAAGTTCACTCAACTTTGCTTTGGCCTCTCTCTTATTCTGCTCGATCTGATAATAAGTCAACCTCTTCAAGAAATCCTTAACAAGAGGAGCGACATTCATCTGCTCTACCGACTGATCTGTCAAATCCTTGTCCAATTTCTCTATTCGGTCTAGCGTATTGTGTTTGACAATGCCAGCAGCAAGTTCTTGCTCGATTTCCTTAGCATCCTTTCCATGAAGCAACAACTTTATCTGGTCGAGTGCCTGTTTATCCTTGTCTGTGGCTTGTGGCAGGACAATCAGAGTCTCTATGAAACCTAGCAAGCCCTCAATATAATTCACGAAGTTATCGTGCCACTCGCTTATATATTGTTGCGCGTCCATTCACTATATCTGCTTATATGTAATTCGGATCGTAATCACTGATTTATTATATTCAGGATGTCCCCATCAGGAATTGGCTCTGCTGTTATAAATCCAGGGATTCTGTTGCTTTCCTGCTGATAATCAGCAACTCGCTGTTTAAGTCCATAGCGAACGAAGAGCACGCCATTTTCATTCAGTCGATATTTAGAATCACCACCTGCATCGATAACGGATTCATATACGAGACCTGAGGAAGATAACATATAGGTGTCTTTCGCAACAGACCTGTTGGATTCATATTCAGGCAATTTCATCAAATCGACATAAGGAACACGGTCTAGTGATGCCGTCAAGCGCACGAAATCATCTATTGAGATATGACCGTCCAACTTGGCACGAAGCAGATTAGTCATCACAGTCACTTTGTTGATATTGTCTATCCTTTCCAATACGGAAAGCATCAGGTCGTAGCCGTTTTCTTGATTTGCATTTGAGTACTCCTCAAAGAATTCATCCAACTTCTGACGGTCAAAATCCTTCGTATGGAACAGGAAGCGATAGATCTTCTTGCAGAACCGCTGCGTGCGAATGTCCTCGACTATCTGATGCCCCTTGACAAAGTAACCTAGGATAGGCACTTTATCAAACGCATCGTGTTTCAGAAGTGAGCCGATGACATCATCCGTGGTGTCACCAAATATCTCCTCTGCCTGATTACTTTGGCGGACTGACAGTGTGAAATCATTAACTATCTCAGTTGGCATATCTTGTAAAATACTGGAATATAAGAAAATAACTTAGATAATTCATTTAGCGACCTTTGCAAAAGCACTTGGTGAACCAATAAGGTCACGATGATGGTACAGCCCCATGATATTGACTGGCTCTATATCTTCCTTTGTAATCTCTAACTGTGGACGAAGAAGATCAACGATCATGTCTGCATTGGATAAACTATCAGAAGGTACTTTGTTCATCACGAACTCACGCAAGATGAAATTGATAGCCGCCTCATTGATTGTATCGCTGTAGCCCAAAGGTATCAGCCATGCCCTCATCTCATCGATAGTATGGACATTGCCCTTCAGGATTTCCTCCTTCAGTGGCTCAGTCACTTGCCTTATCGTCGACTTCCTTCGCACCTCGGCAAATCGAGCAAGTTCGTTTGCACTCGGTTTGGCGTCAGTTATCTTGATGTTCTTGATTGGTGGTGTTATTAGTGCCATAAACCCCAAATTCGTAATCCCTCACTGTGGGAATAAAATACCCTCCCCAAATTACCTTTCAATGTAGCTTGGATAGCCATATTCCTGATAACATTCGCTCTGAAGGATTTCCTTATGACCTTCTTCAAGGAGTTTTCTTGACTTCTGGTCAATGTCGTATTTCATAATGTCCTCATATATCCACTGCAAGGAATACTCTGGACTGTACATATCATCGAAATAGCAGTAATGCTCGTCGTCCACGAAATGGCGAACCATGGTCCTCATCAAATCAAGATACAACGTAACCGCCTCCTTATACTTGCCTGCCTTCAGCATCTCGCAGATATGGGGACGTAAGGCCGTATCAATCTCGTCCGCTATCTTCTTACAGTCCTCATCAATGTTATGAGGGTTAAAAAGTGATTCGAATTGAGGATTGGAATTCATTCAATTGAGAGATAAAAACTCACGCAGGGAGAAGGATTCAAAGATAATCTTTCGAACACGAATTGCACGAAGTTACACGAATAATCAAGTATACTTTCCTAAACTCACAATAGTTTTGAAGAGTTCCTTGCCTATTTCGTCATGAATTTCCCTATTTATATCAGCCTTATGAGTGTTTAGATCATTCTGTATGTCTTGTAACTGTCGGACGGCAATCTGCTC